>MDSY01074535.1_pt1 | contig 92741 bp, 80 predicted proteins | sample 811131 | NCBI WGS metagenome assembly MDSY01 (sample SAMN05326643, study PRJNA326480) | marine metagenome | isolation source: seawater | place: Atlantic Ocean: South West | collected 2010 | reverse complement strand
GGGCGATGGACAATTCAACGGGATTTCGCGTCATGGATATGAGGACGGACGACATTCTCGCCCGCCGTACCCGGCGCCAGCGTAATACCATCCTGGCCGGTCTGGTGCTTCTGGCCCTGGTGGTCTGGAGCATCGACGTCACCGTGGTCAAGGACACCGACTGGGACCGCATCGGCAGCCTGGCCGATGTGCTGGAAGCAGCCGGGCAGTTCGGCGGTGTCGATGTTTCCCTGTTTCCGGACCTGCTGGGCCCGACCCTGGAGACCTTGATGATCGCCTGCCTGGGCACCGCGTTGGGGGTGCTGTTGTGTATCCCCGCGACCTGGTTCGGGGCGATGAACATCACGCCCTATGCGCCGATCACTTATCCCTTGGCGCGCTTGATGATGACGCTCAGCCGCTCGATCCACGAAATCGTCTGGGCTTTGTTCTTTGTCGCGGTGTTCGGCCTGGGGGCCATGGCCGGGGTGTTCGCCATCGGCATGCGCTCGATCGGGTTCATCGCCAAGCTGTCGGCGGAAGCGATCGAAGACATTGACCATGGGCCGGTCGAGGCGATGCGGGCGACCGGGGCTAACGGGTTTCAGGTCTTGCTTTACGCCATCCTGCCGCAGGTCCTGCCGCAGATTATCGGCACGGCGATCTTCGAGTGGGAAATCAACATTCGCCGCTCGGCGGTGCTGGGCCTGGTCGGCGCCGGTGGTTTGGGGCTGGTGTTCTTCCGCCAACTCAACACCTTCAATTTCCACGGCGTGACGGCGGTGATCCTGGCGATCCTGGCCATCATCTTCTTGGGCGAGGCGATTTCTCATGCCGTTCGCCGCCGCATGATCTAGGGGAGGGACGTCATGACGACCAATGTCACTCACGCCGTCGCCGAGACCGTGCCCAAGCGGTGGTCGCGCTGCAAGGGACCGGAATGCCTGTTCAGCTATGCGGGATGGATCATCGCCTTTTCGGTGGTGGTGTTCAGCATCGAATATCTGAACATCCCGCTCGACCGCTTGTTCGGCATGTTCGGGCGCATGGGCGAAGTCATCGCCGACCGCTATTATCCGGCGGATATCGACTACATCATGGACCGCGACTATCTGGGCTACGTCATCGAGACGATCCAGATGGCGTATCTAGGGGCTTTGTTCGGGCTTCTGATCACGGTGCCGCTGGCCTGGTTCGCGGCCTACAACATGACGCCATCGCGCTGGACCGTGTATCCGGTGGCGCGCCTGTTCTCGATGTCCTGCCGTGCTGTACATGAAACGATCTGGACGATCCTATTCGTGGCCATTCTGGGTTACGGCATGTTGCCGGGTGTGCTGGCGCTGACCCTGTTCAGCGCCGGGTTCGCGGCCAAGCTGTTCGCCGAGGAAATCGAAGCCATCGACATGGGCCCGGTCGAAGCAATGCGGGCAACCGGGGCCAACCTGTTTCAGGTCATGGTGTTCGGGGTGTTCCCGCAGGTCCGCGTCGCCTTCACCGGCATCGCGATCTACACCTGGGACGTCGCGTTCCGGGCGGCCACCGTCGTCGGCTTCTTCGGCGCGGGAGGCATGGGTTGGTACCTCAAGCGCAACGTGATGCAGATCGAAACGGAGCGCGTCGCCGCGATCATCCTTTCGATCATCGTCCTGGTTCTGATTTCCGAGATCCTGTCGGCCTGGGCGCGCAACGCCGTCATGAAGATGAAGTGAGGCGCCGCCGCATGCTGATCCAACACCGCAATCCGCACCGCGCCCCGATCGGCGCCGTCCGAAGAAACGGAGAATAGCCTATGTCAAAAAAAGGTCGGGCCGTCGTCTACGATGCGCCGAACGAACCCTTCGTCGTCCGCGAATATCCCGTGCGCGATGTCCACCCGAACGAGGTCCTGGTCCGTATCACCATGTCGACCATCTGTCGTTCCGACATTCATTCCTACCAGGGGCACCGGCCCAATCCATGCCCGGGCATCCTGGGGCACGAGATCGTCGGCGTGATCGAGCAACTGGGCCCGGAGCGTGAGCTTGACATGCGCGGCGACAAGCTGGCCGTCGGCGACCGGGTGACCTGGACCGAGTTCTTCCACGACGGCGATTCCTATTACGCCGATATCCACGACATGCCGCAGAAGGCGGCGGGCCTGCGTAAGTACGGCCACGATCTGGTCGAGGACGATCCCCACTTCCTGGGCGGGTTCGCGGACTACTGCTACATCCTGCCGGGTACGGGTATTCTGAAGCTGCCCGACGAAATCTCCGACGAAGAAGCGACGCCGCTGAACTGCGGTGCCGCGACCATGGTCTCGGTGACGGAAGCCGGCGGGATCGATGTCGGCGATACGGTGGTCGTGCAGGGCCTGGGGCTGTTGGGCCTTTACGGTTGCGCCATCGCCAAGGCGCGGGGCGCGCGCAAGGTCATCGGCCTGGACGCCGTGGCCGACCGCCTGGCCCTGGCCGGTAAGTTCGGCGCGGACGTGACCTTCGACGTCAGCAAGATGAACGACGAGCAACTGGTCGCTGCCGTGCGCGCCGAATGCCCGCCCGACGGCGCCGACGTTGGGATTGAGGTTTGCGGCCTGCCGGGGGTGATTCCGGCGGGGTTGAAGATGCTGCGCGTCGGCGGTCGTTACGTGCTGGGCGGTCTGGTCAATCCCAACGCCATGTTCACGGTCGACGGCAACGAAATCCTGCGTCGCTGGATCACCATCCGCGGGGTCCATAACTATCACCCACGCCATTTGGTGCAGGCCCTGGATTTCGTCATGGCCAACCGCGACCGTTTCCCGTTCAAGGATCTGGTCGATTCCAAATTCTCGCTGGATCAATTGGACGAAGCCTTTGCCCGCGCGGCCGACCGGTCGGTGCTGCGGGCGGCCATCGTGCCTTGAGGCGATAGGTCAGTGCGGAAATGAAGAGGGGGCCCTTCGGCCCCCTCTTTTCGTAAATGATCAGCCTTCGAACAGGCTGCCGACCGGCAACGGTACCTGCAGGACTTCGCGGAACAGATAGAAGAACCCGAGCACCACGGCGATCCCGACCAGCGGATAGACGATTGCCCGGAAGCGGGTCCAGGGGTCGTACATGGCGACCAGGGTCAGTGCTGCGAAAACGGGCAGAGCCGAGCCGATGAACCCGAGCACGGGCATGGCCAGGGTTCCGCCCAGCATCACCGCGATCAGCAATACGCGGCGGATGACGGAGCCGCCGCCGGTGTCCTCGCCGGTTTCTTCCTGAACGCCGGTACGCCGGAAAATCCACTGCAGGATATAGGCCAGCGAGGCGGCGATCAGAACCAGGGCGAAGGTCTTGGGAAAGACCGCCGAGTCCGGGTCGACGTAGCTTTGCGTGTCCCAGATGACCAGACAGGCGATGCCGATGAAGATCGTCGAGATGACGGCGCCGCCGGTGTCGTGTTTGGCGTCAGTCTGCATGGGCTTTGTCCTTGATCTTTTGCAACCGGGCCAGCACCAGCGGGCTCAGTAGCGTGAACACGGTAAAGACGATGATCGCGATCGAGATCGGCCGTCCGAAGAACATGCCGAAGCGGTCGCCCGTTGCCGTGCCGATGGTCCAGGCCTGAACGAAACCGGACTCCGCGATCGGGCCCAGGATCAGGCCAAGCACGATCGGCGACGCCGTGTAGCCGAACCGGGAAATGATCCAGCCGCCAGCACCCAGCGCGATCATGATGATGACGTCGCTGATGTTGTTGCGGATGGCGTAGCTGCCGATGATCGTCATGAAGGCGATGGCCGGAACCAACAGCGCCTTGGGCAGGGTGATGATCGTGCGATAGGCGTAGCGGCCAATCAGCAGGCCGGTCGGCAGCATCAGAAGGGTCGCCAGGATCAAGCCCCAGATGAAGGTGTAGACGATCTCGCCCTGGTTGGTGAACAGGCTGGGCCCGGTGCGCACGCCCTGTACCAGCAAGGCGCCCAGGATCACTGCGTCGGGCGGCGTGCCGGGAATGCCCAGGACCAGGGTCGGGATGAAGCCGCCGCCGACGGTTGCGTTATTGGCCGATTCCGAGGCGACGATGCCGCCCGGTTCACCCTTGCCGTAGACCTGACCCTTCTTGGCGGTCCGGCGGGCTTCGGAATAGGCGACCAGGCTGGCGATGGACCCGCCCGCACCCGGCAGAATGCCGACCACGGTGCCGATCACCGATGAGCGGATGGCGTTGACCTTGTCCCGCCACAGGTAGGCCACGGCCTCGCCCAGGCGGAAGCCCTTGTTGCCGCTGTCGACCTTGAGGTGATGGCCCGGTTGGGCGACCAGATCGATCAGCACCGGGATACAGAACAGGCCGATCAGTGCCGCGACGATCTGAATGCCGCTGAGCATCGTCTGCGAGCCGAAGGTCAGGCGCACGTCGCCCGCGACCTCGGCCACGCCGATGCACGACAGGATCAGGCCCAGCGCGCCGCCGGCCATGCCTTTGAGCAGGCTGCCCTCGGAAAGGGCTGCGATCAGCGACAGGCCGAAGATGGCCAGCCAGAAATATTCGACCGGACCGAACGCCAAGGCGACTTCGGACAGCGGCGGCGCCAGGGTCATCAGGGCGACCGCGCCGACGATGCCGCCGATGATGCTGGCCAGACAGGCGATGGTGATGGCGAAATCCCCGTCGCCTTTCTTGGCCAGCGGATAGCCGTCAAAGGTCGTGGCGATGGCCGAAGGCGTGCCGGGGGTGTTCAACAGAATTGCCGAATAGGCGCCGCCGTAGATCGCGCCGGTATAGATCGCGCCCATCAGGATCAACGCCGATGACGTCGGCATGGCGAATGTAAGGGGAACCAGCACAGCGACCGACATGGTCGCCGTCAGGCCGGGAATGGCGCCGATCACCGTGCCCGCGACCACGCCGAACAGCGCGAACAACAGGTTAAGCGGAGTCAGCGCGTCGAGCAGATGCTCAAGCCCTGCCATGGAGTGTCTCCGTAAATGAAAGAGCGGCCCACGTCAGGCGTGGCCGCGGGAAAAAGGATGGGCCGATCGACTTGGCGACCGGCCCATGAAAACGGATGCTTACTTCAGCATCCCCGCTTCCTTGGCGGAGGCGGTGACGCCCTTGGCGAAATCGGACAGGAACTTGTCCGCGGCTTCGCCGTAAGCAAAGTCGACCGGCGCAAAGCCGCCTTCTTCCATCTTCTTACGGAAGGCAGGGTCTTCGTTGATCGCCTTGATCATCGCCGTCAGCTTTTGACGGATCGGTTCCGGGGTCGATTTCGGAACGGCGATACCACGGTACGCGCCGGACACGATGTCGATGCCCAGTTCCTTGAACGTCGGCACGTCAGGGAAGCGCGGGTGGCGCTTTTCCATGGCGACGGCCAGCAGACGGGTTTTCTCATAGTTGGCGGCAACGGTGGTGAAGGCCATGGCGGCGGTCACCTGCTTGCCCATCAGGGCCGCGACGCTGGCGCCCGTGCCCTTGAAGGGAACATAGGTCGTCTTGACGCCGGCCAGCTTGTCGAAGCGGACCTGGGCCAAGTGCGGGGCCGTGCCCTTGCCCGAGCCGGAGAAGATCAGCTTGCCGGGGTTTTCCTTGGCGAACTTGATCAGGTCCTGCAGGGTCTTGAAGGGGCTGTCCTCGGTCACCACGATGGCGTCCGGGGTGTAGTGGAACCAGTACAGCATGGTGATGTCGTCGGTCTTGTAGCCGACGTCTTTTTGCTGCGGTTGGAGGACGATGTGCGGCAGGTTGACGCCCATCATGGTGTAGCCGTCACCTTTCAGGGTGTTCAGGCTGGCCCAACCGACGGCGCCACCGGCGCCCGGCTTGTACGAAATCACTAGGTCCTGACCGAACTTGTCCTTGAAGAACGGCTGCTGCATGCGGGCGGTGATGTCGGATTCACCGCCGGGGCCGAAGGGAATGATGTAGCTGATGGGCTTTTCGGGATACTCGGCCTGGGCCGGGGTCGAAAACGCGGTCAGGCTCAGGCTGGCCGCGAACGCAACTGCCGCGCCCGCCAAAGCGAGCGCACGACGAGTGGACTTCATGTCTGTTTCCTCTCCAGATGGGTTGTGATGTTTTGTTGTTATTAAGTACGGTCGCCGGGTCGTTGCCCGGGACCGGGGCGAAGGTTGCCCAAGGGAAAATTCTTTAGCTAAGGTCTGGCGTCTGCTTTCGGGGTGACAGGTCGATGTCCAGCCGGACGACATCGCCCCGATATGTGATGTCGGCGACATAGATACAAGTGCCGCTCTGATCGCGGATCGTACGGCGAACGTTGACCACCGGCGCGCCCATGGGCAGGTCCAGGTGTTCGGCGGCCTCTTGATTGGCGCCATCGACGATCAGCGTCTGATGCACGTTTTCGATGGTCACGCCGGGCGTATTCGCCATCAGCGGAACGAGAACCTGGGTACGGAATTTTTCCGGGGCCAGCAGATAGATATCGGCGGCCAGATGCACGTCGATCAGGCAGAACGGATCGCCATCCCGATAGTGAACGCGCTTGATCCGCTGATAGGCCGTCGCCGGTTTACCTTCGCCGTCCAGAATGCGTGGCTGGCGCTCGGCGGTTTCGACCAATAGCAATTTGGGCTGCAGCGGTTCGACCAGGCGCAGGAACGAATTCCAGTCGGATGCCAGGGGCAGCCAGCGTTGATCGCGGGGTTCGCGCTCAACAAAGGTTCCCAGCCCATGGCGGCGGCGGACAAGGCCCTCGGCCTCGAGAATTTCAATCGCTTGCCGCATGGTCGCACGGGCCACGCCGAAGCGGGTCGCAAGGTCATCGATGGCGGGAAGTTGCTGTCCCAGCACCCAGGTGCCGCCCTCGATCTCGCCACGCAGGCTGTTCGCGACCTGGGCGTAAAGCGGCATGGTATGGCGGCGGGCATGGGGCGGGAGCATCACGCGATCCGTCGTTGCGGTTACATACTGCCGATAATATAGTCGTATGGACTTATGGATGTCTATCACTGAAAGGGGCTTTTCATGGCGTTGAACGGTCAACCCGCGCCAACGGCGACGCGGACGTTTCCTGATGGGGCGGTGCAATTGCGTCGGATCGATGCCTGGGCCCTGCGGGTCGCCATCGCCCGCCCGGTCGAAACCTCTTTCGGGATTATGCGCGACCGACCGGCGGTTTTCGTGCGGATCGAAGACACCGACGGCAATTTTGGTTTCGGCGAAATCTGGTGCAACTTCCCGGGCGTCGGGGCGGAACATCGCGTTCGCATGGCCATCGACGAACTGGCTCCGTTGCTGGCCGGAAAAGCCTTCGACAAGCCGGCTGATGCCTTCACCATGATGTGGGATCGGACCCGTGTGCGGGTCCTGCAAACCGGCGAGCCGGGGCCCTATAGCCAGGCCATCGCCGGGATCGACATCGCGCTTTGGGATTTGGCGGCGCGGCAGGCGGGATTGCCGCTGCGGCGGTTTTTGTCGGATCAGGCGGTCGATGCCGTCCCTGCCTATGCCAGCGGCATTCACATCGCCATCGCCGCCGATGCGGTGCCCGAAGCCAGGGCCGAAGGCTTCCGTAACTTCAAGGTCAAGGTCGGGTTCGAAACCCAGGCGGACCTGGCGGGCGTGGCGGCACTGCGCCAGTCGATGGCCACGGACGAACGCCTGTTCTCCGACGCCAATCAGGCCTGGGACCTGGACGGTGCGTTGGCCTTTGCCAAGGGCGCCACAGGCTTGGGTCTGGAGTGGCTGGAAGAACCGCTGCGCGCCGACGCCCCGACCGAACATTGGGTGCGCTTGGCGAAAGAAGGCGGCGTGCCGCTGGCGGCGGGTGAGAATTTCACCTGCGCCGACGATTTCGACGCCGCGTTGACGGCGGGGGCCTTGTCCTACGTTCAGCCCGACATGGCGAAGTGGGGCGGGGGGACGGGCTGCCTGCCGGTCGCACAGGCGATCCTGGATGCGGGGCGGACCTATTGCCCCCATTATTTGGGCGGCGGCTTGGGGTTGGTTGCCTCGGCCAACCTATTGGCCGCGGTCGGCGGGCCCGGTTTGCTGGAAGTGGACGCCAATCCGAACCCGTTGCGCTCGGAAGTGCCGGGTCTGACGATCAAGGACGGCCTGTGCCATCTATCGTCGAACCCCGGTTTGGGCCTGGAGGCGCTGCCCGAAAGCCTGACGTCGAAGGTTACCCTCCATCAATCCTGGACGGCTTAACGCCGTCCTGGGTGCGGTGGGGGTTGTGCCGCTCTGAAAATCCATTAAATACAGTTAAAGTATGGGGAATATCAGGGCAGGAAGCATCATAACCATGGCACGCGATCCGAAAGTTATTTCGTTCTTCGACGACCGCACCTACACCATCACCCATATCGTCATTTGCCAGGAAACCGGCGTCGCAGCGATCATCGATCCGGTTTTGGATTACGACGCCGCTGCGGGGCGCACCTATAAGGAAAGCGCCGAGGCCGTGATCAATCAGGTTGGGCAAGACAATCTGAAGATCGAATGGATATTGGAAACCCATGTCCATGCCGACCATTTGACCGCGGCGCCTTACATGAAGGATGCCCTGGGCGGAAAGACCGGGATCGGGGCCAACGTCGGCAAGGTCCAGGAAACCTTCAAGAAAATCTTCAACGCCGAAGACGCCTTCGCCACCGATGGCTCGCAGTTCGACCATCTGTTCGCCGACGGAGAGGAATTCCGAATCGGCAATTTGACTGCCCGTGTGATCCATACACCGGGCCATACCCCGGCCTGCGTCAGCTATGTGATCGGCGATGCGGTGTTCATCGGCGATACCATGTTCTCGCCAGATTACGGCACGGCGCGCTGCGACTTTCCCAATGGCGACGCCAAGCAGCTGTATCAGTCGATCCAGAAAATTCTCTCCCTGCCTGACGAGACGCGGATTTTCTTGTGCCATGACTACATGCCCGGCGGTCGCGAGGTGATGATGCAGACGACCGTGGCCGAGCAGAAGGCGGCGAACATTCACCTGAAGGATTGCAAGGACGCGGACGCCTTCGCCGAAATGCGCAACACCCGCGACGCCAAGCTGTCGATGCCGGCGCTGATCATTCCGTCGGTTCAGGTCAATATGCGGGGCGGTCATATGCCGCCGCCGGAAGACAACGGCGTCAGTTATTTGAAAACGCCGATCGACCTGCTGTAGCGCCCAGCGTTCCGACCAAAATCTGCCTGCATTCCGTGTGGACCTATTTTTCGCATTAGGTGCGTGACTTTAGTCTTATTGACTATAGGTTGAAGCGGACGGTTAACTCGCATCCAGGGGAAATCCAAAACGACCCAAGGGGGAATGGGGGCGTGCCGATTTGCGGTGCGGTAAGCATTCGGTTTGGAGGTGGCCAAAGATGCCCTTGGCCCGGAACGCGATCGAGAACGCACTTGCCTGGCTGACGGTCCTGAGCGGGCTGTTGCTGGCGGCGGGCGTCTATATCGCGGTGCAGAGCCATCGCTCGGCCATGAGCTTCGTCGAACTTAGTGAATCGCAAAACGCCCTTGTTACCCAGTTGGCGACCTTCACGCGCATTCAGCACGAAATGGGTTACACCCGCTTCATTCACAATTTCAAAAACGGCGTGTTGCGTCGTGACGTCGACCTTTTGCGCGAGGCGCAGGGCAATATCGACAATGCACTTGCATCCTTGGACGACCTTCTGTCGCTCAATCCCAGTTTGAGAAGACTGTCTGAAAACCTGAAGGACACCCTGGCCGCCTATCAGGATAAAGCCGATCTGGCCGTGACGTTGGTCGGTGAGGGGGTGTCCTCGACCGACATCGATGCTGTCGTCAAAATCGACGACAGCCCCGCCGAAGCGGACCTTGCGGCGCTGTACGACGCGATTGACCAGACCCGGGCCACTCTATTGCGCCGCATTGACGAACAGACCGCAGGGCAGGAACGGCAAACCAATCTGGAGTACGTCAAGGCGGCGGCATTGTTCGTTTTGGCGGCGGTGTTGATCTGGCTGAAGTTGGCTGTTCGCCGACAGGTCATATCGTTGCTCATGGCGCGCGATACACTCAGTCGAATTGCCCAGCGGTTCTCGCGCCAAAAATTGCTGAACGAAAACGAAGGCGGCGGCGAGGACCTGGAGGCGCGGATCGGTGACCTAACGCGGCGGATCGAAACGCAGCAACGGGATCTGTTGCAACATGCCGAGGCGTTGACCGCCGCCAACGAAGAGCTTGAACGCTTCGCCTATGTCGCCTCGCATGACCTGCAGGAACCGTTGCGGCGCATTCAATCCAATATCGACCTGATCGAGCTGAAGGCCAAACAAGACGGCACGACCCTGGCGCCGGATACGGAAACTCGCCTGGAGCGCATCGCCAAGGCGGCCCAGCAAATGCGGCAGTTGATCCGTGATTTGTTGGAGTACTCACGGCGCGGAAACTGGGTGCCGGCGCTGCAGACCTTCAGCCTTGTGGCCCTGGTGGCCGAGGTCGCGAATGGCGCCGCGGAATCGCTCGCGGCCCAGGGCGGCGACATTCAAATTTCGTCGGAGCCGTCGGAGATTCTGATGTCCGGTGACCGCGCGATGCTGGCCCAAGTGCTCAGCAATCTGATCGGCAATGCCAGGAAATATGCGCGTCCGGATGTGCCGCCGCAGATCGGTGTGCACGTGGAATTGGGGATCAAAGAAGCGGTGTTGACCGTGACCGACAACGGCATCGGATTCGACCCCAAATACAGCGAGGAAATCTTCAAACCCTTCGTACGGTTGCAAGGGCGGTCGGTGGCATCGGGCTCGGGGATTGGGTTGTCGATAGTCAGACGGGTCGTCGAAAAACATGGCGGACGGGTAGACGCCATCGGTCAGCCGGGACAGGGGGCGACGTTTGTCGTTCATTTGCCATTGAGACCGACGGTCGAACTGGAGCCCGCGCCGGGAGCCCCGCAGGACGAGAGCGATCAGGAGGCCGCCCATGCATGACCAAATGCTTTTTCTAATTGCGGATGATGATGCAGAGGACCGTGAACTCGTCCGCCTGGCATTCGAAGCTTCCGGCGTGTCGCATGAGCTGCATTTCGTCGCGGATGGGGAAGAACTCCTAGCCTACCTGAGCCATCAAGGAGACTATGCCGACGCGTCATCCGCGCCGCGCCCGGACCTTATCCTGCTTGATCTGAACATGCCCCGTTTGGATGGGCATGGCGTGCTTCGCCGGATGAAACAGGATCCGCATATCGCGGATATTCCGGTCATCGTGTTTACGACATCGTCAGCTGAAAGGGATATCGAAGAGACTTACAGACTTGGTGCTCAGTCCTATATCGAAAAGCCGTTTTCCTTCGATGAACAGGTTCGGCTGCTCCGCGAGATCGAGCGCTATTGGACGACGACGTCACGGTTGCCTGAAACGATGACGTGATGGCGGGCCAATTGGAAATTGTCCTGGTCGATGACGACCCTGAATACCATGAGATTTTCAGGGACTATATCCAATTGGCATTGGCGGAGAACGACTACCATCTGGCCTGCTTCGATGATCGAACCGAAGCGTTACAAGCCCTTGATCAAAGTGCGGCGACCGCGGTGTTCGTCGACTATCGGATGGGGGCGGCGACCGGGATTGAATTTATCCGGGATTGCCACGTCGCGGGAGTGTCGGCGCCGTTCATTCTGTTGACGGGATTCGACACGCTGAGCGCCGAACGCGACGCCCTGGCGATCGGTGCCTTTGACTACTTATCCAAAGACGATGTCCGCCCGACGATGCTGTCGCGTTGTATTCGCCATGCGACCAATACCTTGATGCGCGAAGAAGAATTGCGCGCGGCCTTGCGGCAGGCGCAGATCGCGATCGAGGCGCGCCAACAATTCCTGGGTAACATGAGCCACGAGATGCGAACCCCGCTGAACGGCATCATCGGGTTTGCGGAATTGCTGGTTCTGAGAAACGGCGGTCAGCACGGAAAGGTCGAGGAGTACGCCAAGGGGATCAGGGAAAGCGGCTATCGACTGCTCGAACTTGTCGAAGGCCTGTTGTCGTTGGTCGAACAATCAAGCAGTCAGAAACTGGACAACCGGCCGACCGCGATGGCCGAGATCATCCCGCGGATCTGCGCCCGCTATCGATCGATGGCCGCGGCGCGAAATATCGATTTTGATATCGAACTGCAAAAATCCGGGTTGCGGGTTTTGGTCGATCGGGAATTGCTGGCGGTTGCCATCCGCCCGTTGGTGGACAACGCGGTCAAGTTTGCTGAAGCAGGCAACCATGTGACCGTTTCGGTCGATTTGGACGACGACCTGAACATTGCGATCGCCGACGACGGCCCAGGCATGCCGCGCGCGGTCGCCGAAGATGTGATGGCGCCGTTTGTCCTGACGGAATCATATCTGACCCGTAGCCATGGTGGGGCCGGGATCGGCCTTTCGGTTGCGCGAAATGCCGTCGCCGCGTTAGGGGGGCGGATGAAGATCGTCAGCGAACCGGGCGAAGGAACCAGCATCAGCGTACAGATCCCGGTTACGCTAACTGCTGAGCCTGAACTTATGCGGATGTGATGGAAGGATACGGACAATGCGCATGGTAGAATGCAAATAAGCATTCTAGACTATGCAGATCGGGGTGCCGGTCTGGATCGCGCACCGGCCAAGCTGGCGAGAAATGAGGCGACTGTTGTTCTCGGACGACAATACGGATCAAAGCCATCCTTCGGGAAAAGGTCAGTTTCGGCAGTTTTTCGACAGCCCCTTTTTCGGCGCCGCCATCTACACGCTTCCCGACAAAAAATGGGTCGTCATCAACGATAAGTTCTGTGAATTGATGGGTTACAGCCGCGAGGAACTGGGCGGTCTGACCTGGGTTCATCTGACGCATCCCGACGATCTGGAAGAAAACGTCCGCCTGTTCGAAATCGCCCTGACGGAAGAGGGCTCCGCTTCGTACACGATGGAAAAGCGGTTCATCCGAAAGGACGGGGCGGTCCTTTACGCGACGATCTTCGCTTTGTGTGTGCGCAAGCCGGACGGCACGCCGGATCACAATATCCTGCTGGTCCAGGACATAACGGCGCGAAAGAAGGCCGAGGCGCAGGTTCTCGAGCTTAATCGCGAGCTCGAAAACCGGGTCGAAGAACGCACCCGCCAATTGGCCGAGAGTGAGGCGCGCACCCAAGCCATCGTCGACAACGTCATCGACGGCATTATCACGGTCGACGACCAAGGCAAGATTCTATCGGTGAACCCCCGGATCGAAGCGATTTTCGGGTATCGGTCCGCGGAGCTGGTTGGAAACGACGCTGCGATGCTGGCCCCGGTATTTCGGCGGGATGTCTTCGCCCGGTATATCCAGCGATACTGGCGGGGCGGCGCGTCAATGATCGGTGACGATATTCGGGAATTGGAAGGCCAGCGCAGCACCGGTGACGTCTTTCCGATGGAGATCGCCGTTTCGCAGGTCAATTCCGGCGGGATGCAGTTTTACGTCGGCGTCATCCGCGACATTACTCAGCGCAAATTGGCGACAGCGGAAATTGAACGCGCCCGACGCGCGGCCGAAGAGGCCAGCGAAGCCAAGAGCTCGTTCCTCGCCAATATCAGTCACGAAATCCGCACCCCGCTGAACGCGATCATCGGATTGACGCGTCTGGTGCTGGCGATGGAGTTGACGGAGCGGCAACAGGACTATCTGAACGATGTGTTGACCGCCTCGAACGCCTTGCTGGGCTTGATCGAAGACTTGCTCGATTTTTCCAAGATCGAGGCCGGGAAGCTGGAAATGGAAGAAATTCCGTTCCGCCTGGACGAATTGTTCGACAATACCGCTACGATGATGCGGGCCCGATTGGGGCCGAAGGCGCTGGACCTGAAATACCATATCGACGACAAGGTGCCGGTCAACTTGATCGGCGATCCGTTGCGTTTGGGACAGGTTTTGATCAACCTTATCGCCAACGCGATCAAGTTCACCAGCAAGGGCGAGGTGGTGACCTCTGTTACGTTGACCGCATCGGACGACGGGCGTGTGGGGCTTCGGTTCGAGGTCAAGGACACCGGAATCGGTATCAGCCCGGAAATTCGTGCCCGCCTGTTCCGCCCCTTCACCCAGGCGGATGCGTCGACGACGCGGAAATTCGGGGGAACGGGCCTGGGGTTGGCGATTAGTCAGCGCCTGGTCGAGATGATGGGCGGGACCATCGGGGTCTTCAGCAATCCGGGGCAAGGCAGCCGTTTCTGGTTTACGGCGGAATTCGATCTGAGCGATGCGCCCTTGCCGGTCCGCAATAAGCGCGCCGAAGTTCCCGAGGGGCTGCATGTTCTAGTCGTGGACGACAACGAAATCAATCGCCATATCGCAGCTGAAATGCTCGCCGCTGAAGGGGTTCGAGTAGACCTCGCGGATTCCGGCGCGACGGCGGTCTCTATGGTTCGGGCTACAGAGTACGATGCTGTTTTCATGGACCTGCAGATGCCGGAAATGGACGGCTACGAGGCGACGGCGCATATCCGAGCCGAAGAGAAATTCGCGGATTTGCCGATTATCGCGATGACGGCCCATGCCATGACGTCCGAGCGGGACAAATGCCTGGCCTCCGGCATGAACGATCATATCGCCAAACCGATCGACCCTGATCTCTTGGCGGCGGTCCTGGCGCAATGGGGCGTGCCGAAAGGCAATGGCCAGGCGATGGGCGGGCAGGCGTCCGCGCCGGAGCCTGAGCAGACCAGCACCCTCGCCAACACGGCATCGGAAGGCGTTGCCGGGATCGATATGAAATCCGCCCTGGAAATGCTGTCGGGCAACGAGAAACTGCTGCATCGCCTGCTTGGCGATTTCCATGCCAAGTACATGGATTACGCCGATCGCATCGCGGACCATCTGAGCGCGGGCGAGTTCGAACCGGCGGAACGTTTGGCCCATTCGATCAAAGGCGTGGGGGGGAATATACGGGCACAGCGCGTCTATGAAGCGGCGAGGGAATTGGACGATGTGCTGCGCCGGGACCCGACAGGGGATGAGGTGGCGGCACTGGTTGATAGTCTGTCGGATGCATTGGCCGAGGTCCAAGCATCGATCGGGCGACTACTGGCAGAAACTTGACCAAATTCTTGAGCCGCCGGTTTGACCGTCCGGATAGCCGAATGATAAAGTTCTAATATAAATATACCCTTTGGGTTTGCCGACACTGGGGTAATCAACTGCTTGAGAGGGATGAGATGGAGGTTCCCGACGCCATGCTTTGGCGCCGGATGGCCTGCCGTGGACTGAAACAAGGCGCAAAGTGGAGAGACCGCCGATGTCCGAAGACAACCAGCAACAGCAGTTTGCGTTGCCCTCTTCGTTTTTATTGCACTTCAACGATATTGATCCGCAGCACTTCGCATTGGTCGAACAGTTGAACTTTTGTCTGTCCAAGATGGACAACGGTGTTCTGAAGAACTTCGAGCCGCTATTCGCGGAGTTCCTTCGCCTGATGGCGATCCATTTCGAGATTGAAGAAGGCCATATGGCCGATCTGGATTACAGCGGCCTGGATTGGCACCGAAACCATCACGCCGATTGCCTGGAGCGCTTGCAGAAGTTGATCGGAACGGTCCGTGAGCAAGGGTACGCCGGCATTCGAGAACTGCGCATTTGCTTTGACGACATCATTTACGACATCGTCCACGCCGATTTGAAATTCGGCGAGTTTCTGGATGCAAACGGCTACAGCAAACGCTGAACAACGCACCGCCCCTCGCCCCGAATGTCGGGGAGAAGGGGGGGGCGTTTTGTTGAGTTAATTATTTCCCTCGAACCTGCGCATCGACGACGGCCAGTGCCGCCATATTGACGATCCCGCGCGAGGTCACGGCGCTGGTCAGGATATGCGCCGGCATGTCGGTTCCGATCAGGATCGGGCCGATGGGCAGGCCGTTTTCCAGGGATTTCAGCAGATTGAAGGCGTTGTTGGCGCTTTCCCGGTTGGGGAAGATCAGCAGGTTCGCCATGCCTTCCAGGCGCGAATTGGGGAAGATGCGATTGCGCACCTCCTCGTCGATCGCGGCATCGGCCTGCATTTCGCCTTCGACTTCCAGGTCCGGGGCTTTTTCCCGCACCATCTTCAGGGCGTCGCGCATTTTCTGCGCATCCGGCGTATCGTCGGCGCCGAAGTTGGAATGCGACAGCAGGGCCGTTTTCGGGGTTTCGCCGAAGCGCTGTACGAATTCGGCGGACATCAGGGTCATTTCCGCGACTTCCTCAGCCGAGGGGTCGTGGGTAACCTGGGTATCGGCCAGGAAGAACGTGCCCTTGGGCAGCAGCAGAATGCTCAGCGCCGAGACGTCATGCACGCCCGGGGCCTTGCCGACCACGTCCATCATGTAGCGCAGATGGTAGTCATAGCGCCCGACCACGCCGCACAGCATGGCGTCGGCCTCGCCGCGTTTCAGCATGATCGCCGCGATCACCGTGTTGTTGGTGCGGATGATCTGGCGCGCGGCGCCCGGCGAGACGCCCTTGCGTTCCATCAGCGCGTGATAGCTGCGCCAATATTCTTCGTACCGGGGGTCGTTCTCGGGGTTGCAGATTTCGAAGTCCTTTTCGGCTTCCATCCGCAGGCCCAGGCGCTCGATCCGCATTTCGATCACGTCGGGGCGACCGATCAGGATCGGCCGGGCGATACCTTCGTCGACCAGGACCTGCGTCGCACGCAGCACGCGGTGGCTTTCGCCCTCGGCGATGACGACGCGCTTGGGATCCTGCTTGGCGCGATCCATGATCGGCTTCATCAACATGCCGGAGCGGAACACGAAGCGTTCCAATTGGTCGCGGTAGGCGGCGAAGTCTTCGATCGGGTGCTTGGCCACGCCGGATTCCATCGCCGCCTTGGCGACGGCGGTCGCGACCTCGACGATCAGGCGCATGTCGAACGGCTTGGGCAGAAGGTATTCCGGCCCGAACCGCAGGTCTTCGCCCGAATAGGTGCGGGCCACGGTTTCCGAGCTTTCGGCCATGGTCAGATCGGCGATGGCCTTGACCGCGGCGAGCTTCATCTCCTCGTTGATCGTGGTCGCCCCGCAATCGAGCGCCCCACGGAAGATGAACGGGAAGCAGAGCACGTTATTGACCTGGTTGGGGTAGTCCGAACGCCCGGTGCAGATCACCGCTTCGGGGTTTGCCGCGCGGGCGTCCTCGGGCAGAATTTCCGGGTCCGGGTTGGCCAGGGCCATGATGAAAGGCCGGTCGGCCATGGTCTCGACCATGTCCTGTTTCAGGATGCCGCCAGCTGACAGGCCCAGGAACACATCGGCGCCGCGAATGGCTTCGGCCAGGGTGCGGGCGTTGGTCTTGGCGGCGTATTGCGCCTTTTGTTCGGTCATATCCTCGGTGCGGCCGTCGAACACCACGCCGACGTGGTCGACCAGGGTGATGTTCTCGCGCTTCACGCCCATCGAAACCATCAGGTTCAGACAGGCGATCCCGGCGGCGCCGCCGCCCGTGGACACCAATTTGACCTTGGACATTTCCTTGCCGACCACGCGGAGCCCATTGGTCAACGCGGCGCAGACGACGATGGCGGTCCCGTGCTGGTCATCGTGGAACACGGGAATGCCCATGCGGGCCTTCAGCTTCTGTTCCAGGATGAAGCAATCGGGGGATTTGATGTCTTCCAGGTTGATCGCGCCGAAGGTCGGTTCCATGGCGGCGATGATGTCGACCAGTTTTTCCGGGTCCGTTTCGTTCAATTCGATGTCGAACACGTTGATCCCGGCGAATTTCTTGAACAGGACGGCTTTACCTTCCATCACCGGCTTGGAGGCCAGCCCGCCGATATTACCCAGGCCCAGGACCGCCGAGCCGTTGGAGATCACGGCGACTAGATTCTGGCGGCCGGTCAACTGCGCGGCGGCTTCGGGATTGTCCTTGATCTCAAGGCAGGCATAGGCGACGCCGGGAGAATAGGCGAGCGCCAGGTCGCTCTGCGTGGCAAGCGGTTTGGTTGCCGTGATCTCAAGTTTTCCGGGCACCGGTTCCGCATGATAGCGAAGTGCCCGGTCCTTCAGGGTGTTATCCATCCCAGTCCTCTTTTCTTATTGATGGGTGGGTTTGTAAGAAAGGTCTTGTAAGCGTGATACCTAATCGGCAGAAAGACAATGATTTTCATTGCTGGATTCATCCCTTGAAGACCGACCCTTCGCCTTTGCCCAGTGCCACCTTGCCCCGCGTGATCGGCCACCGTGGCGCAGCCGGTCATGCGCCGGAAAATACCCTGGCCAGTCTGCGCAAAGCCTATGAACTGGGCGCAAGCTGCGTTGAATTCGACGTCATGCTGACGGCCGAAGGCACGCCGGTGCTGTTTCATGACGAATCCTTGGAGCGCACGACGAGCGGAATTGGGCGGCTTGCCGACCATCGCTGGGAGGATGTTCGCGACCTGGATGTCGGGAGTTGGTTCTCGTCTGCATACAGGAATGAGCGAATCCCCTCGCTCCATCAGGCGCTGGCGGTTTTGGGACGTCTGAATCTCAGCGCCAATGTGGAATTGAAGCCGGCCAAGGACCATGACGCCACGACCGGCGTGATCGTGGCCAAAACGTTGCAGGAAAGCTGGCCCGCGAACCTTCCCGCACCCGTGATTTCGAGTTTTTCCGGTAAAGCCCTGTTCGCCGCCGCCGATCAGGCGCCGGAATTTCCCCGGGCCTTGCTGGTTTGGGAATTCCCCGCCAACTGGCAGGCCCGCTGCGAAGCCATCGGCGCGACGGCCTTGCACGCCAGCGTCGAGCACCTGACCGAGGCCCAGGCGCGGGACGTCGTGGCCGCCGGATATGCCCTGCGGGTCTATACGGTGAACGATCCCGCCCAGGCGCAGATGTTGTTCGACTGGGGCGTGGAAAGCGTGTTCAGCGATTTTCCCGACAGGATAACCCCGCCATGACGATGCGCGGCCGGGTTGAGGCGGAGATGTCCTGATGGCGATCATGGCGGCCATGAAGGGGTCCGCCGCGCCGGGCCGGGCGATCGCGCTGGCCGTCGCGGGCGGGGCGCTGTTGACGATTTCGGATGCCGGGTTGAAGTTTCTGGCCCAGGAACTGCCGCCGGGGCAGATCATGTTCATTCGCGGCGTGATCGCCAGTTTCGCGTTGGTCATGGCGACGCTCGGGACGCGCGGCCCGTCGGCATTGATGCCCAAGAAGTGGCGATTGCATGTGGCGCGCGGGATGATGGCGGCGCTGGCGACGTTTACCTACCTCGTCGGCGTGACGGAGCTGCCCTTGGCGACGGCGACGTCGATCCTGTTCGCCAGCCCGATCCTGCTGACGGCCATGGCCCCGGTATTCATCGGCGAGAGCGTCGGTTGGCGGCGTTGGCTGGCGGTCGTTGTTGGCTTTATCGGCGTGTTGATCATCGTTCGGCCGGCGGGCGAGGCGTTTCAATGGGCCTCGATCATGATCCTGCTGGCGGCACTGGGTGAATCGACGCGTGATTTGATCACGCGTGGGGCCTCCGGTCGGGAAACGACGCATTCCATGCTGTTGAGCATGATGATTCTAGCGTCCATCGCCGGGTTGTTCATCCCGCCTTATGAATGGCCGAAGCTGTCGGGCACTTATTGGCTGATGATCATCATGGCGAGTTTGATCTGGACTTCGGCCCATTTCCTGTTGATCGAGGCGTTCCAATACGGCGAGGCCGCGTTGCTGGCGCCGTTCCGTTACTGCAATCTGTTCTTCGCCGCGATTCTGGGGTTCCTGGTTTGGGGCGATCTGCCCGATTGGCTGACCTGGGTCGGTAGCGCGGTGATCATCTCGTCGGGGCTCTACATCCTTCACCGCGAGGTCTTGCGTAGAGCGGCGGTGATGGGCACCGACCCGGTGTTGGACGGCACCGGGGCCGAGAGTGGGGACGTCGACGGAGAGACGCCGCGATGAACGTGATCTTCCTGGCCATCGTGGCCATCGCCTTTGTCATGGGGGCGGTCCGGCAAATCGCCTGGGACGGTCTGGGCGAGGCACCGATGTCCCTGTTGGGCAAGGCCATGATCGACGCCGCCGGTGGGGCCGTGACCCTGGCGATCGGTCTGGTCGGCGTCATGGCCTTGTTCCTGGGCCTGATGAAGGTGGCCGAGGAAGGGGGACTGCTGCGCATCATCGCCAAGGTGCTGCGCCCCTTGATGGTGCGCCTGTTCCCGGACGTTCCCGCCGATCACCCGGCCATGGGCTCGATGATCCTGAACATGTCGGCCAACGCCCTGGGCCTGGGCAACGCGGCCACGCCGTTCGGCATTCGCGCCATGCAGCAGCTGGACGAACTGAACCCGCATAAGGGCACGGCGACCAATGCGATGGCCTTATTCCTGGCGATCAATACGTCGTCGGTGACGTTGCTGCCGACCGGGGTGATCGCCCTGCGCGCCGCCGCCGGGTCGACCGATCCCGCCGGGATCGTACCGACGACCCTGTTCGCGACGATCTGTTCGACCGCGATCGCGATCATCACCGCCAAGTTATTGGCGCCGCGTTTCGCCGCCGGGCCCGTGTCTGATCCTGGGGAACCGGCGCGTGCCGACGCTGCCGCCGTGGACGTCGTCTCGAAGCCGATGGAGGAACAACACGGCGGCGGAACGGAAGCTTATCCCTTGTGGGTGTCGGTTACGGCGCTGCTGACGGTTGGGGCCCTGGTGCCGCTGACGGTCATTTACGGTCGTTCGATCGCGCCATGGATCGTGCCGGGATTGATGGTGTTGCTGCTGGGCTTCGGCGCGGCCAAGCGGGTTGCTGTCTACGAATGCTTCGTCGAGGGAGCCAAGGACGGCTTCAACGTGGCCTTGCGGATCATCCCTTATCTGGTTGCGATCTTGACCGCCGTCGCCATGTTCCGCGCGTCGGGCGCGATGGACGCGGTGGTCGGCCCCCTGGGCGCGGTGACGGAATTGTTCGGACTTCCCGCGGAAGCCCTGCCGATGGCGCTGCTGCGGCCCTTGTCGGGATCGGGCGCCTATGGCGTCCTGGCGTCGATCATCCAAGACCCGGCTCATGGACCGGACAGCCTCGTCGGCTATCTGGTGTCAACCTTCCAGGGGTCGACGGAGACGACTTTCTACGTATTGGCGGTCTACTTCGGCGCGGTCGGCATCCGGCGCATTCGTCATGCCCTGTTCGCGGCCTTGTTGGCGGACGTGGCGGGGATTGCCGCCGCCGTGTTCATCGTTAATCAACTTTACGGGTAGAAGGTTCTCTCTTTCCACCGACCCAACGAAGGGTTTCGACCATGCCTTTGATGACCGCCGTTCACGGTTCCAGCGCGCCCGGCCGCGCTATTTTAGCCATGCTTGCGGGCGGTATTCTGATCACCGGGAACGACGCGGCCATGAAGTGGCTGGTTGCGGGCTATCCCGTCGGCCAATTGCTGTTCATGCGCGGGCTGTTCGCTTTTGTCGCCATCGCCTTTCTGGTGCGGTTCTATGGCGGATTGGCAAGCCTCAGGATCATCAATCCGAAATTGCACGTGATGCGCGGGTTGCTGGTCGTCCTCGGTACTTTCTGTTTCATCAACGGCCTGCGTCACCTGACGTTGGCGGACGCCACGGCCATCGTCTACGCCGGGCCGCTGTTCGTCACGGCCCTGGCACCGCTGTTGATCGGCGAGCATATCGGCTGGCGGCGGTGGTGCGCCGTGATGGGCGGGTTCATGGGGGTGTTGATCATCATCCGCCCCGGGACCGAAGCCATGCAATGGGCCGCGATCTTTCCCCTGGGGTCGGCCCTGGCCGGGGCCTTACGCGACCTGATCACGCGCAGCGCCTCGGCGACGGAACATTCCAACGCGGTCTTGGCGACCAGCACGGCGGCGGCGGCCTTGGCTGGGCTGGTTACGCTCCCTTTCGGTTGGGAGCCGATCGCCCTCAAGGACTTGGGTGTGATGGCTCTGTCCGGCGTGTTGCTCGGCTCGGCTCATTTCCTGATGATCGAATCGTTCCGCTACGGCGAAGCCGGGCTGGTCGTGCCCTTTAAGTATTTGAACCTGATGTTCGCCGTCTTGGTTGGATTTCTGGTCTGGGGTGATCTGCCCGATGCTTGGACTTGGGTGGGCTCAGCGGTGCTGGTGACCAGCGGCTTGTATATCCTGCACCGCGAGCGGCTGCAGCGGTCCGGCGGCAGACCGACCGGCGCTTCCTGACGGATAGGCTGGGAAGGCTTACTTGGCCGGCGCGACCGTCAACGGCGTGCCGACCGCCGCGCCACCAGCGGGAGGCGCGGAGAACGTCGGCGATTCCGGCTTGGTCACATCCGACGGCAGGGCTTTTTTCAGCGCATCACGGGCGACGATCGCCTTCTGGTCACCGTTTTCGGCGGCGGCGCTGATCCATTTGTAGGCCAGCTTGTCGTCCTTCGGCACACCCTGGCCGTTGTAATACAGGATGCCCAGATTGTACTGCGCCGCGGCGTTGCTCTTCTCTGCCGCGCGGCCGAACCACTGCGCGGCCTTGGCATAGTCCTTGGCGACGCCGGTGCCGTTATAATGCATCACGCCGATGGAATATTGCGCGCCCGGATGGCCGTCGATGGCGGCCTGGGCGAACAGCTTGGCGGCCTCGGCTTTTTCTTCGTCGGTCTTGGCGTTGGCGAACAGGGCCAGGGCGCGTTTGTAGGTCAGGTCCGCCGCAGCCAGACGTTCTTCAGCCGTGGCCGGTTCGGGGGCTGCCGGCGCGGCCGGTAGGGCTGCCGTTTCCTGCGCTGCCGGTTCCGGCGCGGCGGGGGCTTCCTCTTTCGCCGCGGGCGTATGGGTCAGGTCCATCGGCTTGGCGGTGGCCTCCGGCGCGGGCGTTGCCTGGGCCGGAGCTTCATGCGCGGGTTCGGCGGCTTTGTGTTCGGGGGCCTGCGGTGCATCCTGATGGGCTGTCTCCATCGGCGCTGCGGCCTCTGGTTTTGCTTCGGGCGCGGCCTCGTGCATGGGGGCTCCATGTGCGCCGGCCTGTTCGCCGCCTTCGCGTTGAATATCTGCGGGCAGGGCTTCGGCCTCGTGCAGGGCCGGAGCAGCGCCTTCGGCGGCGTGCTCGGGCGCCTTGTCCGGGGCGTGGTCCGCGGGCATCGCGCCGTGTTCTTCCTTGGCCGGTTCCTTGGGGTCGTCCGGGCGGGGCATCGGCTCCATCTGGGTGACGTGTCGGATCGGCGGCAGGTTCAAGGAAACCTGGGACGTCAGGTCCAAGTCGAACCGATCGCGCAGGTCCCACCAGATGGTGCGCGCGGTGAACAGCGCGTCGTCGCCGCTGAAGTCCGCGCTGTCTTTGATATGGTGCTTTAGATCCATGATCTTGGCGAGATGCGCATCGGGCAGGCCGAGCGACCGCAATCGCGCCGCCAAGGCGTCGTCGTCATAGAATACCGCTACGCCGACCCCCGCACCGGCGGCGACGATCACGAGCAGGATGAATCCGGTTAACAGTTGCCCCAAGGGGCCTCTGCGCTTCGCCATGGCGGCGAGTCCTCCTTCGCCGAGCACCTAATCTATTTAATCTAAGGTGTTTTTTCCTCGCGTGGAACCCGCCAAAAGGTCGTGGCGGGCGGAACGGGTGTTAAATCCTGTTCCACCCGCCTTTCGACCGGTCGAAAGGTCAGGCCTTTTCGGCGTCGCGGGCTTCCGCCTGGGCGCGCAGGCCCGACAGCGTGGCCGACGGCGTGATGGCTTCGGGATCAATGCGGATCTCGATCAGCGCCGGTTTTCCAGCCGCGCGGGCGCGGGCAAAGGCATCCATGAACTGCGAGGTTTCGGTCACCAGTTCACCGGTCCCGCCATAGGCCTTGGCCAGGGCGACGAAATCCGGGTTGGCCAGATGCGTGCCCGAGACACGGCCCGGGTATTCCCGTTCCTGGTGCATGCGGATGGTGCCGTACATGCCGTTGTTGACGACGATCAGGATCACGTTGGCGCCGTACTGCATGGCGGTCGCCAATTCCTGGCCGTGCATCATGTAACAGCCGTCCCCGGCGAAGGCGATGACGTCCCGTTCCGGGTGGCGCAGCTTGGCCGCGACCGCCGCCGGAACGCCATAACCCATCGAGCCCGAGGTCGGCGCCAACTGCGTGGCGTAACCGCGATAACGGTAATAGCGGTGAACCCAGGCGGTGTAGTTGCCGGCCCCGTTGCAGATCATGGCCTCGGCGGGCAGCTCGTCGCGCAGCAAGCGGATGATTTCGCCCATCTGCACGTCGCCCGGCATGGATCCCGGCTCGGTCCAGGCCAGATATTCGTCATGCGCGGTCCCGGCCCAGTTGTCCCAGCGGCCGGTCACCGGCTGCATCGCCTTGGCGGCGGCGGCAAAGCCGGGCATGCCGGAATTGATGGCCATTTCCGGTCGATACACGCGGCCCAGTTCCTCGGCCCCCGGATGAACATGAACCAGGCGCTGCTTGGGAACCGGAATGTCGAACAGGCTGTAGCCGCCCGTGGTCATTTCGCCCAGGCGCGGGCCGACGGCGATGATCAGGTCCGAGGTTTTGACCCGTTCGGCCAGCTTCGGGTTGATGCCGATACCGACGTCCCCGGCGTAAAGCGGGTGATCGTTGGGGATCAGGTCCTGGCGGCGGAACGACACGCCGGTCGGGATGTTATTGGCTTCGGCGAAGGCGACGATGTCCTTTGCCGCCTGTTCGGTCCAGCTGCCACCGCCCAGGATCATCAGCGGGCGTTCCGCCGTTTCCATCATGGCGCGCAGGCCGGCCATGGCGTCGGGACCCGGATGGGCCTGGACCACATGGGCCGCGCCGGGGATCACGGCATCGCCCAAAACTTCTTCGGTCAGCATGTCTTCGGGCAGGGCCAGCACGACCGGGCCGGGACGGCCCGACATGGCGACGTGGAAGGCATGGCTGACGTATTCGGGCACGCGGGCCGGGTCTTCGATCTGGGCGACCCATTTGGCCATCTGGCCGAACATCCGGCGATAGTCGATTTCCTGGAAGGCTTCGCGCTCTTCCTGGTGGCGGGCGACCTGGCCGATGAACAGGATCATCGGGGTCGAATCCTGGAACGCGATGTGCACCCCGGCGGACGCATTGGTCGCACCCGGGCCACGGGTAACGAAGCAGATACCGGGGCGGCCGGTCATTTTGCCGTCGGCGTCGGCCATGATGGCGGCGCCGCCTTCCTGGCGGCAGATGATCGGATCGATTTCAGGGGCATCGACCATGGCGTCGAGCACGGCCAGGTAGCTTTCCCCCGGCACAAGAAAGACCCGGTCAGCCCCGTTGGCGACCAGCGTTTGAACCAGGAGCCGTGCTCCTGTTTGACCCTGAGACATATTGGTTTCCTCTTAATAGGCAGTCGTCTTGTTCTACGGATTGCGGCGCGGTGCGAATTACTCGACCGGTCCGGCGGTACCCTGTCTTAGCGAAAGATCGGGGCAGGGGGAAGCGGACTCGAGACCGCAGGCCGTTTCCCCGGAACAACAAGGGTCGACGTTCTGTCCGCAGACACGGCATTGAACATGCCCGTGAACGGACACGGGCTCCGACGGCTGATGGCACAAGGGGCAGCGCCAGGATGATTGAGCATAGGTCATGGCGGGCTCCGGCAAAGGATTTGTGAATTGTGTACAATCGTCGCCGCAAAGCGGTGACAGAGGCCAGTGCGGAAACTAAGATGCCCGCACACGGGAGGCTTCCGGTCGCCCGGCCGGACTCTGTCCGGTGCGAAAATCAAACGAATCCAAATATGGAGGGACGCGGAATATGAGCGGCAGCGCAATCGACATTCAGGCCAAGGACGGCGGCAGCTTCATGGGCTATCTGGCCCTGCCCGAGGGCGGAACCGGCCCGGGCGTGGTGGTCATTCAGGAAATCTTCGGCGTCAACGCCGTGATGCGTGAAATCACCGACAGCTTCGCCGCGGCCGGCTACGTCGCCCTGTGCCCCGACCTGTTCTGGCGGCAAGAGCCGGGCATTCAGTTGACCGACCAGACCGAAGCCGAATGGGAAAAGGCATTCGCCCTGTTCAACGGCTTCGACCTGGACAAGGGCGTGGACGATCTGGAATCCACGATCCAGGCCCTGCGCGGGGTCGAGGGCTGCACCGGCAAGGTCGGCACCGTCGGGTTCTGCCTAGGCGGGCGTTTGGCCTTCCTGACCGCGACCCGGACCAGCGCCGATGCGGCGGTCAGCTATTATGGCGTGATGCTGCCTGATCACACGGGCGAGGCGCTGAAGTCGCCCTGCATGCTGCACATCGCGACCGAAGACGAATACGTGCCGAAGGAACAGCAGGCCGCCGTGCATGCGGCCCTGGACGGCAACCCCAAGGCCGCCCTGTTTGACTATCAGGGCCAGAATCACGCGTTCGCCCGCGTCGGCGGCGTGCATTACGACAAGGCCTCGGCCGATCTGGCGCTGGAGCGGACCTTGGGCTTCTTTAAGGAAAACCTGGGGTAAGGCATCTCGGTTTCCGGGGCGTTCGGCGAAAGACTCGTATTATTAGAAAAATCTTTCGCCCGTGACCCAGGTCACAGCGCCCCGGCCACCCGCCCCCTATAACGGGTGACAGATGAGATTCACACTTACCCTTCCACACCGGGCCGGCCGCACCGCCCGGTGTTTTTTTGTGTGAAGCTCATGGGGGGACGTGACAGAAGATCCCTCCATTGACCGTTTGCCTGGGGCCGAAAACCTTTTACAAGACGGGCAACATCATTCGCCCACGCAGGAGCCCACTTCGTTGTCCGATATCGATCTGAAAGACCCCGCCGGTTACTCTTGGTGGACCGACGTCTCGATCCGTTTTTCCGACCAGGATTCCAACGTTCATGTGAACAACACCGCCTTCGCCCAGTTCTGCGAGGCCGGTCGCGTCGACTACTTGTTCGCGATCCGCAATCACCTTGGGATCGATCCGCGCTCGGCCATCGCCAGCGTGCAGATCAGCTACATCAACCAATTGCACTATCCCGGGTTCGTTCGGGTCGGCACGCGGCTGCTGCGTCTCGGCAATTCGTCCTACGCCTTGGGCCAGGGGCTGTTCGCCGGGGACAAGGTTGTCGCCACATCCGAAGCGATCCTGGTGTTCTTCGATTACGAAAAGAACGGCAGCCGTCCGGTGCCGACGGAACTGCGCGAAGCCTTTGAAAGCGGCGCGTCTTTGGTTGGCGAGCAAAACTGACGCGCTGCGTCATCGTCCCATTGCCGGCCTGACGCAAAAACTTCATCGAACCGCCTGAGTGTCCTTCCCGCCCGAAAAAACAGGGCCTTACATTGCTTGTCGGATGACACGACCGTCCCGACAGGCGAACCTGTCATTAAATTGACATTGTGCATCTGCGAACGTGCCGCCCAAAAGCAAGGCGATGAATATCGGCAAAGGTCGGTAATTACGTCGCCCTCGATAATTAGGGTGAGCAATGTTGAACGGTCGTACCTCCATTCGATTCCGAACCTTCCTTGGGTTCGCTTCCGTAATTGTGTTGTTGGTTGTGGCGTCCGGCGTGTCCGTGACGCGGTTCGAAGGCTTTGCCGAGACGGGCGAAGAGATCGTCCGCGACGTCGGCGTCGTCGGCACGGCCAACGACTACGCATTCCGTCTGTTCGAGTTGTCCGAAGCCGTGCACCGGTTTCGCGATAGTAAGGCGGAGGCGGATATCGACGGCATCGCCCTGGCCCGGGCGGGAACGGACGAAACCGCCGCCCGCGTGGCACAGGCCTTTGCCGGTAGTGGCCGCGATGAAGACCTTCAGGCCCTGCAGGAAGCGCAGGACAAATACGGCGCCCAACTGGATGACCTTATCCGCCGCATCAGTGGCGACAAGGAAGGGGCCGACGTGATTTTGCTGGCGGCGGAAAAACTGCCGCCGTCGATCGCCACGCTGGTCGGGTTCCTGCAAGGTTTCGACCATCCCAAAGCGCCTGAGATGGCGACCGCCGTCGCGACCACGGCCAAGGACGCGATGCAGTCGGCATTGCGACTGGCCGTATCGCGCGATCTGGGCCAGGGGGAAGCTGCCGTTGCCGCGGTGTCGGCACTGGGCGACGCGATCACCGCCGTGCGAAAATTGTTGAAGGAGTTGAAGGTGCCGCGCCGTGATCAACGGGCGGCCAAGTTCGCCGGGCGCGATGTCGATACCCTGCGTCAGGGGGTATCCGCATTTGTCGGCAGTGTCCAAGGCACGGCGGATTCCTGGAACTTGTTCAAGGCGACCTTGGGCGGGCTGCAGGACCGGATCGCCAACTTGCGCCGCGAGGCAATCGCCCATCAGGCGGCTGGTTTGACCGGGATGACGGAACAGTCCCGCCATGCCGTCCGTGAAGGCGTCATGGTCGGTGGGGCCGGTGTCTTGATCGCCGCCCTGTTGGCCTGGATGCTGGGGCGCAGCATCGTCGGTCCGCTGAACCGCTTGCGGGATGAGGTCTCGGCGATGATCTCGCAGACCGGCTCGACCGCCCGTCCGTCCCGGGACGAGGTCGCGCAGTTGGCCGCGGCCTTCGACATCTTCAAGAAAGAGCATAAAGAAGCCGAACGCCTGCGCGGCGAACGCGATGTCGAACAGCAGCGTCAGTCGCATCGCGCGGTGACCATTGCCGGCATGACATCGGAGTTCGACGATCAGGTCAAACAGGTGTTCGAATCTTTTGGGGCCTGCATCCGGCGCATGGGATCGACCGCCGCCAGCATGAATCAGAATGCCGAGCATACGACCCAGCGGGCGGTGAGCGTGTCATCCGCGACCGAGCGGGCGGCGACCGACTTTCAGGCCGTGGCCGCCGCAGCGGAGCAGATGTCCATGTCCTTCGCCGAGATCGACCAGCAAATTCGCCTGTCGTCAGAAAAGGTCGAAGCGGCGGTCGCCGACAGCCGACAGGCAGGAGTGCGGATTACCGAACTTGCTCGCTCGGCGGACCGGATCGGCGATGTTGTCAGCTTGATCAACGACATCGCCGAGCAAACCAATCTGCTGGCCCTGAACGCGACCATCGAAGCGGCCCGCGCAGGCGAGGCGGGCAAGGGCTTCGCCGTGGTCGCCGCCGAGGTCAAAACCCTGGCCCAGCAGACGGCCCGGGCGATCGGCGAGATCGAACAGCAGGTCGGCGGCGTGCAAGCCGCGACCCGCGATACGGTTCGGGTGATCGAGACAGTGACCGACAAGGTCGGGGAAATCGCCGAGGTCGCCAACGCCATTTCGGCTGCGATTGAGGAACAGGTCCAGGTCACGTCCGAGATCGCGCGCAGCGTCGAAAGTGCGACTGTCGGCGCATCGTCCGCGGCGGAAAATATCGCAACCGTGTCCGAAGCCGCGAAGGCATCCGGTGAGGTGGCCAACGACGTCCTGGATACCTCGAAAGAGTTGGAGCGCATGTCGGGCCGCTTGCGGACCGTGATCCAGAGCTTCCTGACCGAGGTTCAAGCGGCCTAGGGGGTATGCGACGCTCTGGCGTTGACCTTTCCCGCGCGGCTGGTGCAGGCTGGCGGCGGCCTTTATCCAAGGGCTGCATCGATACCAACCAATCGGGAAACGAACATGTTTTGGAACGTCCAAGAATCCATGGACCACGGTCTGCCGCGCAACCCCTGGAAAGCCTGCGTGGTGCCGCGCCCGATCGGATGGATCACGACGATTTCCGAAGAGGGCGAGGTCAATCTCGCGCCCTATAGCTATTTCAACGCCTGTGGCGAAAACCCGCCGATGGTAATGTTTTCCGGCGGCCCCCGGCCCGAGGGGCCGAAGAAGGACACGGTCGCCAACTGCGAGACGCAGGGCGAATTCGTCTGCAACATGTCGACCTGGGCCCTGCGGGAAGAGATGAACCTGTCCAGCCTGGACATCCCGGCGGGTGAGGACGAAACCAAGCTGGCGGGGTTGGAGACGGTGCCCTCGACCCTGGTCAAGCCGCCGCGGCTGAAGGCGTCGCCGATCCATCTGGAATGCATTTACTACCAGACGGTGGTGATGCCGCATCGCGTTCGCGACGAAGGCAACCGCGTGGTCTTCGGGCAGGTCGTCGGCATCCATATCGACGACAGCGTCATGACCGACGGCTTCGTCGATATCGAAAAAGTCCAGCCGATCGCCCGCCTGGGCTACATGGATTACGCCAAGATCGATACGGCCTTCACCATGGGCCGTCCCAGCCGCAAGGCGGCGGAATAAGGGGGGGCGGTTTAGCCGGTCCGCTTGAGCCGCATCAATTCGTGGACCGAAATCTGCGGGAAGATCGAGGGCGCGCCCTCGCGGTACAGCATGATCACGCCGTTGCGAATGTCGGGGAAGCCGTCGCGGGTGTCGTCGTAATGGCGAATTTCCAGCGACACGTCTTTCTGCGTCACCCGGTCGACGGCGCGCCAAATCATGGTCGGGTTTTCGCGGCGGCTTTGCCCGAACGGCGCGACCGAGCGCGTAACCGTGGCCGTCGGCGGGCCGAAACGCCGCACCAGCCAATCGGTGATCTCGTTGAATGCGTCGGCGGCGAAGACGACGTGCATGCGCGTCGGCGCGCCATCGTCGAACCGTACGACCGACGCCGTGCCTGTATATAGAATGGTCGAGACCAGGAATTTCGGTTCCAGGAACGCGGGCCAGTTCAGGTCCTTGATGCAGACCATGGTCCGGCCGTTGGCCTTCGACACGCATTCCGGCGCGCGGCCGTCGCCGCCCATGGCGTCTTCGGGAACGAAGGTGTTGTACAGGCTGGTGCCCGAACCCAGGGACAGGGTCACGCCTTCCAGCGGCTTGCCCGGTTGGGCGGAGGCTAGGCGCGGGCCGTCGCCGTTGGCTTGGTTCGGATCGACCGGCGGCGGCACGACCTTGCCGTCGGCCATCTGAATTTTGGTCACCGGCCAGGCACCCGGTCCGTTCGCGCCGGGCGGCAGCGGCCCCAATTGCTTGATCGCGGACTGGTCGTTGAACCCGGATCGGAACGACGCCGGGGTGATATAGGCGCTGGCCAGATCCTGTACCGGCGGGGCCTGTCCCGGCAGGACGACCGGCAAAGTCCAGGCGGCGGGCAGCACAGGGCGGCCTTCGGCGTCCAATTTAACCTCTGAGCCGGCGGGCAGGGCCGAGAGGATTTCCGTCGGCGTCGCGGTCGGGGTTTCCGGAATGGCGGGTGCGGCTTTCTTATCGCCGACAAGGCCGGTCAGTTCGCTCAAGGCATCGCCCAGGGCGCCTCCCAAGGGATCGTTCTCGGCCTTTTTCGGCTCGGCGTCGTCGGCGGGCGTGCCCAGGTCCAATTCCGCCGCCAAGGGGTCTTTCGACGCCGGTGCCGGTTTCGCCTCGGCCAGGGCATCCAGGCCCAACTCGGCAGCCAGGGGGTCGGTGGCGGCAGCTGTGGCGGCGGGGTTCTTTTCCGCGGGCGCGTCCAATCCCAACTCGGCCGCCAATGGGTCATTGCCGAGCGGAGATGTCGCCGGTGTGGTCGCGCCGCCGAATTCCTTTTCCAAGGCGTCGAGGGTTCCGCCGCCCGGTGTGGCGGGCGCGGCGGGGCTGGGCGTCGTCGCCGCAGCGGGCCGTGCCGTTTCGCGGATCGGCGGCGGGGGCGGCAGGCCTTGGGCAAGCTTGGCGTCCTCGCCTTTGGGCAGGTTGGTCAGCTGCGGCACCTTGGGGATCGACGGCGCGGGGGCGCCCCGCTCCGGCGGTCCGGCGCGCAGTTCGCGATGGGCGGCGCGAATTTCAGGTTCGTCCGGCGAGACGTCACGGAACCAAGGGTCGCGGGCGAAGTTCTTGCGGCCCTCCGGGTTGGGTGGGGGCAGGGGGATTTTCAGACGCCGCGACAGATTGGTGCCCGGCGGCGGGCCCTCGACCGATGCCGTATTGGTCTTCAGGTTTTTCTTTTCCTGCTCGCTCAGGGCCGCTTGCGCCGCCGCGATTTCCTCGGCCTTGCGGCGGGCGCGTTCGCGCAGGTGACTCAGGGCTACGTCCTTGCCGTCGTCCAGGGCTTCCTGGGCGTCGCGATTGACCGGCTGGGCCAACAGCTTGTCGAGCCAGGCCAGTCGTTCCTTGGGCGCCATCTTGGTCAGGTCGAGCTTTTCGGCCTCGGCTTTATTCGGAGCGGTCGTCGGGTTGGAGGTTTTGGCTCCGGCGTCGTCCAGCATCGACAACAGCGGATCGACGCCGCCGTCGGGTAAGGGATCGGTGCCGCCGTCCGGCAGGGCCAGGACATCGGCCAAGGGGTCATTGGAGGCAGGCTTTCCGGCCAGGGCCTTGGGCAGATCGGCTTCGGGCAGGTCCGGCTTTGCGGTTTCCAAAGCCGGGTTGTCCTGCGCCGCCATGCGGTCGAGGTCGGATATCGCCCCAGTGGATTGGTCGATGGGCACGTTCCCCGACGGGGCCGTGCGGTCTGCAGGGGCTGGCTGGGCCGTCTTGGCGCTGTCGGCGACGACGGCGGGCGACGGGGCCGGTTCCTTGTCGTCCTTGTCGTCGTCGAAGCCGAACAAGCCGCCGAGCCAGCCGGTGGCGCGCTCCATCAGGCTGCGCTTGGCCTTCGGCGCGATTGGTTCAGGCAACGGGGTGGGCAGTGGTGCTGCCGGGGTTGCTTCCGCCGCCGGAGCCTCGGCCAGTTTGGTCGGTGCCTCCGGTGCGGGTGTTTCAGGTGCGAAGGCGTCAATGACCGGTATTTCGACAGCGGGCGGGGGCGCCAGAGGCGCCATGGCGACCGGCTCCGGCAAGGTCACGGGATTGTCCACCGTTTCCGGCGGCGGGGCGGCGTCGGGGATCGGGCCGGTCGTTTGTTCCGTTTCGGCGACGGCGCGGTCGAGCGCCCGGTCGATGGCGTCGTCCTGCGGGACTTCGGTCTTCGGGCGGCGATAGGCGAGCAGGAAATGGGCGATCACGTGATGGCCCAGGCGCACGGCGGCCTGGGGGGCGGAAACGCCGTTTTCGTCCCGCGCGCGGGGATCGGCCCCCGAGGCGACGATCTGCTTCACGGCGTCCAGATCGTTATCGCGAATGGCGTTGAACAATGCGCCGGACCCGGCATCCTGCGCCAGGGCGGGCACGGGAATGGCCGTCGCGGCAACACTCAGGCATGCGGCAAGGAGCGCGGCCTTAACCAGGCGCCGTTCCTTAACCATATGATTTAAATGGCGTTTCGCCATCAGTCTTCGCCCAAATTCCCGATCTCGCGACAGCCCGGTCGCGTTCGTCGGCCCCAAAAGCATACCATGAACCCGGCCCCCGGCGGGAGCCCGGTTCCCTTACCCCGAATCCACCATGCAAATATGGCGATTTAGGGTAAAAAACCAGTTAAGCGCTTGAAAAGGCGGGAAACGCGGGATCAGGCCGCGGCCCGGGCCTTGGCGTCTTCCAGGATCATCTCGCTGGCTTTCTCGGCGATCATCAGGGTCGGCGAGTTGGTGTTGCCGCTGGTGATCGTCGGCATGATCGAGGCATCGACCACGCGCAGCCCGGAAATTCCGTGGACCCGGAGGCGGTCGTCGACCACGGCGTCGGGGTCCGAGCCCATCTTGCAGGTGCCGACGGGATGGAAGATGGTCGTCCCGATCTGGCCCGAGGCATCGGCCAGTTCGTCGTCGCTGGTCAGATGCATGCCCGGCTTGTATTCCGTGGGTTTGAAGCGGGCCAGCGCCGGTCGCGAGACGATATGCCGGGTCAGGCGCAGGGCGTCCGCCGCGACCTTGCGGTCGCCAGGTGTGGACAGGTAATTCGGTTGGATCGCCGGTTGGGCGAACGGATCGGGCGAGGTGATCTGCACCGTGCCCCGGCTTTCGGGCCGGACGTTGCAGACGCTGGCGGTGAAGGCCGGGAAGGGGTGCAGCGGTTGATCCCAGGAATCCAGGCTCAGGGCTTGGATATGATATTGCAGGTTCGGCGTTTCGCGCGACGGGTCCGACTTGGCGAAGCAGCCCAGGGTCGACGGCGCCATCGACATCGGGCCCGAGCGGAACAGGGCGTATTCCAAGGCAATGCCCATCTTGCCGATCAGCGATCCGGCCCGCTGGTTGAGCGTCCGCGTGCCCTCGACCCGGTAGACGGGGCGGACCTGCAGATGATCCTGCAGGTTGCCGCCGACGCCGGACAGGTCGTGACTGACCTCAATCCCCAGGCCGTTCAGCAGCGCGCCCGGGCCGATCCCGGAAATCTGCATGATCTGGGGCGAGCCGATGGACCCGGCGGACAGGATGACCTCGCCCCGGCAGGCGACGGTCGCGTCCGTGTCCCCGACCCGCAGGTCCAGGCCGGTCACCCGCTTGCCGGTCAGGCGCAGCTTCTTGACGTGCGCATGGGTCACGATGTCCAGGTTGGCACGGTCCTTGGCCGGGCCGAGGAAGGCTTTCGACGTGTTCCAACGCAGGCCCGAGCGCTGATTGACGTGGAAATAGCTGCTGCCTTCGTTATTGCCCTTGTTGAAGTCGTCGATCTTGGGGATGCCGGCCTCGGCGGCGGCATCGCGAAAGGCGTCCATGATTTCCCAGGTGGTGCGAACCTTTTCGACCCGCCATTCGCCGCCCGCGGAATGGAACTCGTCTAGCGGGATCGCCGCCTGATCCTCGGATTTCTTGAAGTAGGGCAGGATGTCGTCCCAGCCCCAACCCCGGTTCCCCAACTGTGCCCATTGGTCGTAGTCGCGGGCCTGACCGCGCATGTAGATCATGCCGTTGATCGACGAACAGCCGCCCAGAACCTTGCCGCGCGGATATGCCAGCGCCCGGCCGCCCAGCCCATCCACGGCCTGGGTCTTGAAGCACCAATCGGTGCGCGGATTACCCATGCAGAACAGGTAGCCGACGGGGATGTGAATCCAATGGTAGGTGTCCTTGCCGCCGGCTTCCAGCAGCAGCACCCGATTGGCCGGGTCCTTGGACAGACGGTTGGCCAGCAGGCACCCCGCGGTGCCCGCGCCGACGACGATGTAATCGTATTCCCCCAGATCCTGCATCGGTCCCTCTGCCTTTACCGGACGGTTTTTTGTTTTGATTCCGCCCAGCGTTTGAAGCGGGGCGGTTCGAAAATCAGTCGCCGAACAGACTGGAAAAGAAGCCCTTCCGTTTGGCCGGATTGGTTCCCAGGGTACTCAGCGGGCGGCGCATGGCAATAGCTTCGATAATCCGGAACTGGCCGCTGGTCAGCTTGCCGAAGCGGCAGCCCAGGCTGGTTTCGGCGTAATCGATGCGCACGACCTCGCCCGGCGCGCCCAGCGGGACACGGCCATCGGTTTCGGTCACGACATGGGTGATAACGAACTTTTGGCCCGGTCGCATCTTGCCGATGGCGGATTTCAGGCGGAATCCGCCGACGCTCATGTCACCGACGGGGAATTCCTGGCTACCGATGACGAACTTGATGCCCTTGACGTCCAGGCGAACGTCACGGCGTCGGTTATCGTCCTTGTAGCCGATGATCCTGCGTCCGCTCATGCTTCCGGTCCCGTTTGATGGTGGATGATAATACCTCTGATCCCCAACGGGGGAGAACCAGGATTTGGTCTTTTTCCACGTTGGTGCGCCCAATTTAAGGCCCATCGTTGAATCTGTGGCACGGCGCCCAATATCGTTGATACAGTGACCGCCCCGCGACCGCCCCCATCCTGGGAGGAGCCCCAAACATGTCTAAGACCTTGATTTTGACCTTCATTGCCGACGACCGCCCCGGTCTGGTCGAGCGCATCGCGCAGACCGTCGCCGACGCGGGCGGCAACTGGTTGGACAGTCGCATGGCCCATTTGGCGGCGAAGTTCGCCGGGGTCGCCGAGGTCGAGGTCAATGACGGAGATATCGCCAAGTTGGAAGCGGCGTTGCGTGGCCTCGATGCCGAGGGTTTTCACCTGGTGGTCGAGGAAGCGGCGGACGTGGCCGCCCCGGCCGGGGCGGTGTTCGAGATTGAATTGATGGGCCCGGACCACCCGGGCATTGTGCGCGATATCTCCCATTCGCTGGCCGAACAGGGGGTCAGCGTCGAAGACATGGAAACCGAAATTCGCGAAGCCCCTCATTCCGGCGGCACGCTGTTTCACGCGGCGCTGCGCGTGCGCGCGCCGCTGGGCCTGGGCGATGACGACCTGCGCAACAGCCTGGAAGTATTGGCGGGCGTGCTGATGGTCGACATCACGGTCGGCAAGATTTTGTAGAAGAAACCCAACCACAATCGACGATCCTTGGGAGGATACAGATGGAAGTGAAAATGACGGGCCGTAAGGCCCTGGTCACCGGCGGCAGCCTGGGTATCGGAAGGGCCATCGCCCGGGCCTTTTGCGAGGCGGGGGCGGAAGTCGCCATCGTCGCACGCCGTGAAGACGTGTTGAACGAAGCCAAGGCCGAGATCGAGGCCGCGACCGGCGGGCGCGTGGTTGCCGTTGCAGGTGACGTGTCGACCGCCGAGGGCTGTCAGGCCGTCTGGGATGCCGCCGTCTCGGCCCTGGGCCAGATCGACGTGCTGGTCAACAACGCCGGGTCGTCCCATCGCGCGCCCTTCGTGACCGTGACCGACGAAGAATGGCAGGCCGATCTGGACCTCAAGCTGTTCGCCGCCATCCGCCTGTGCCGTCTGGCCTTTCCGGGGATGATCGAGCGTAAGTGGGGTCGCGTCATCAACGTGCTGAATTCTGGCGCCAAGGCGCCGCCCGCCGGGGGTGCCCCGACGGCGGTGACTCGCGCCGCGGGCATGGCGCTGACCAAGGTCCTGGCGGGCGAAGGCGCGCCGCATAACGTGCTGGTCAATTCGCTGCACGTCGGCAAAATCGAAAGCGATCAATGGGTGCGCCGGGCCGAGAAGACGGGCAAGAGCATCGAAGCCCTGTACGCGGAAATGGGCCAGGAACTGCCCATGGGACGCATGGGCAAGGCCGAAGAATTCGCCGCCGCCGCCTGCTTCCTGGCGTCGGATGCGGGTTCGTACATCGCCGGGACGGCGATCAACGTCGACGGCGGTTTGTCGCCGGTCGTTTAATCGACCTATAGGAAAGCGGTCGGCGGCGATACAACGGTCTGTAGGCAACTATAAAATGTTGCCCTAAACTGTTCGCCGCCGGCCCCGTCGATTTGACGACATGGCCCGGCCTGTTCAACGGAGGCAAGCGAAGCCTAAATGTCGGCAGACAGCGACCATATGCTCGTCCGCTACATCCTCGTCAGCGAGGATGGATCGCGTGAAGTGTTCGACCTGGATATCGATTTGCCCCAGGTCGCCTTGCGCCACCCGGAACATACGGAGTTGCCCGAATGGGCGGCTCTCGACTATCACCAATGCCAGCACTGCCCGCTAAGCAAGGAAAGCCATCCGCATTGCCCCGTCGCGGTGTTGTTGGTCGACTATGGCCAGCGGGTCGGGCGCATGGTGTCCTATGCCCAGGTCGACCTGACCATCGAACAGCGCGGAACCAAGACCACGGCCAAAGTCTCGGCGCAGGAAGCCCTGCGCTCGGTCCTGGGGCTGGTGATGGCGACCAGCGGCTGTCCGCATATGTCTTTCTTCCGTCCCTTGGCGCGCTACCACGTGCCGCTGGCGGATATGGAACTAACGATCCTGCGCGCGATGTCGTTCTATCTGGTCGGCCAATATTTCAACGGCACGCCGAAACCCGATTGGGACACCAGTTTCGACGGCCTGATCGAGATCTACAAGGACGCGCAAGAGGTCAACAAAGGCATGGCCGAACGCCTGCGCAACGCGCAGGTGTTTTCAGAACTGAACTGGCTGGCTGCGTTGGACACCTTCGCCGGGATGATGCCGCTGACGATCGAGCGCTCCCTGCTGAAAGCCAAGGCTTATTTCCAAAACTAATACGACCGGTATTGAAAGCCGCGCGACAACCCTTTCCACGAAGAAAACGAGAGCATTCAAGATCATGAGCCCCGATAGCACGACCATCGCTTCGACCGCGACGGACGGCCGTGTCGCCGTCCAGGACCTGCCCGCCCCCTATAGCGGACCCGCGCCGCAGGACGCCCTGGCCGAACTGTTCATTCAGGACGGTTTCGCCAACGACGATCCGCGTCTGTGGGTGCCCTTGGCCCCGGGGCGTTGGTCCCGTCCGCTGTGCCTGAATGTGTCCCAGGGCTATTGGGTGCACCTGACCAAGGTGGTCGGCGGCGGCATGCTGTCGCGCCATCGCCATCCGGCCCCGGTCCATGGCTTCGTGATCAAGGGGCGGTGGCGTTACCTGGAACGGGATTGGATCGCCGACGCCGGCTCCTACCTGTACGAGCCGCCGGGCGATATCCATACCCTGGTGGTGGAACCGGATTGCGAAGAGATGATCACCCTGTTCCACAATTCGGGCGCGCTGATCTATTGCGACGAAGATGGGAACACCACCGGCACAACCGATGTGTTCGACCGGATCGAAGCCAGCCGCAAACACTTCATCGAAGTCGGCTTGGGCGCCGACTTCGTGAAGCAGTTTATTCGCTGATCGAATTAATCAGTCGCTTTTTAGGACGACCAGGGCATCGACGGCGACCGGACGGTCGCCGGCGATGATCACCGGGTTGACGTCGATCTCGGCGATTTCCGGATGGGCCAGGGCCGCCGCACCCACGCCGGAAATGGCGCGGGCCAGGGCCTTGCGGTCCGGCTCCGGCATGCCGCGGTAAGCACCCAACAGGGCGGCGGCGCGGATTTCCCCCATCATCTCCAGGGCGTCCCGTTCGCTGACCGGGGCCAGACGCAGCACCGTATCGTGCAGGGCCTCGGCGAAGATGCCGCCCAGGCCGAAGGTCACGCAGGGGCCGTATTGGGCGTCGCGGGTCATGCCCAACAGAAACTCGCGCTTGCCGCCCGCCATTTCCTGAACCAGCAGGTTGCCGCCTTTCGGAAGCTTGGCTAGCAGGCGGTCCGCCGCCGCCGTAACGGCGTCGGCATCGGCCAGGCCGATTTCGACCAAGCCCGCTTCGGTCTTATGGGCCAGGTCGGCGGCGTTGCCCTTGACCGCCACGGGATAGCCGATGGCGGCAGCAGCTTCGACCGCCTCGGCGGCGGTTTGGGCCGTTTGTTCCGTGGTTACCGGCACGCCATGGGCGGCCAGAACCTGTTTGGAATCGTATTCGGAAAGGGACTTGGCGCCCTTGGCGCGGGCCTCGGCGATGATCGCCCGCGCGGTGTCGATGGTCGTGGTGGTCATTGGATGTCCTCCGCCCCGCGCGCATCCAGGAAGTGGCGGTAATCCAGCAAGGCGCGCATCGCCTTGACCGCCCCGCGGGCCGAGAAATAGATGGGAACCTGATTTTTCTTCATTTGCGGGATCGCCTTCGCCGCCAGGGACGGGGCCCCGGTCCAGCCGACGATCACGGGTTTGTCCGTGGCGCGCGCGGCCTCGGTGAAGATCTCCGTATAAAACGATGCCCGCGGCTCGCCGACCATGGTGACCAACAGGAACAGGCCGTCGATGCAATCCTGTTCCAGCACGGTGCGGATCGTGTCCTGATAGCCGGTGGGGGTGGCGCGGATCTGCTGCGTCACGTCGACCGGGTTGCGCAACGCGCCGAACGGCGGAATGAACTGTTTCAGGATGTCCTGGGCCTCTTGCGGCAGGGCCGGAACGTCCAGGCCGAAACGATGGCATTCGTCGGCGCAAACGCCGCAGATGCCGCCCGACGGCCCGATCAGGCCCATGCGCGGCCCGCGCGGCAGCTTGTCCAACAGGCGGGAGAAGGTGATCGCCGTCGGTAACAGGTCCGACGCATCGTCGACACGGACCACGCCGTACTTCTTGCACACTGCGTCGAATACGGCGTCGGAGCCGACCATCGCCCCGGTATGCGAGGCGGCGGCGGCGGCGGAAACTTCCGACAGGCCGATCTTATAGATGATCACCGGCTTGCCCACCTTGGCGGCCTTGGCCAATGCCTGGGTGAATTTATCGGGGTCGCGGATGCCTTCCATGAACAGGGCGAAGACCTTGGTGTCCGGGTCGTCGACCAGGAAATCCATATAGTCCGCGACCTGAAGGTCGGTTTCGTTGCCGACGGAAATCCAATGGCTGAAGCCGCCTTCTTCCTCGGTCCCGATGCCCAACATGGAACCACCGACCGCACCCGACTGGGTCAGGAAGGCGATGTTGCCCTTGTTGAAGCTTTCCATGGCGCAGACCATCGAGGTGCAGCAGACCATGTTGTTGACGATGGAAATCAGGCCGTTGGTGTTGGGGCCGCAGAACCGCACCCCGCCTTCGCGGGCGGCGGCCAGCAATTCGGCCTCCAATTCCGGTTCGCCCGCTTCGCCGAAGCCGGACGCCAGGACGATGGCGTTCTTGACGCCCTTGGTCCCGCATTCCTTCATCACGGAAACGCTGGCTTTCGACGGCACCGCGATCAGCGCGAGGTCGACCTCGTCCGGGATCGCGGCCAGATCGGGATAACAAGGCATCCCGCGAATTTCCGTCTCTTTGGGGTTAACCAGATAGACCTTGCCCGGATAGTTGTGGGCCAACAGGTAGTTCATAGCCACCGTGCCGAGCTTGTCCCCGCCGGCGGCATTCTTGGTTTGCGACGCGCCGACGATAGCGATCGAGCGCGCCCGGATCATGGATTGCAGCACGGTGGTCAGTCCTTTCCGCCGTCCTTGGCGTTCTTGGACTTGGCTTCCAGCATCTGGGCCATGTTCTCGACCGCTTCCGCGTGCTCCGGCGTTTCATGGGCCAGGGCCTGGAACGCGGCGGACATTTCCAACAGCGTTTCCATGCGGGCATGGGCGCTTTCGCGCATCAGCCGCTTGGTCAGGCGCAGGGCATGGCCGGGGTTGCAGGCGATCCGGTCGGCCAGTTCGTTGGCAGCGTCCATCAAGTTTTCCGCCGGGACGACCTTGGACACCAGGCCGCAGGACAGGGCTTCCTGGGCGTCGATGGTGTCGCCGGTGAAGGCCATTTCATAAGCCTTGGAAAAGCCCACGGCGCGCGGCAGGAAATAGGCCCCGCCGTCGCCCGGGATGATGCCCAGCTTGACGAAGCTTTCCGCGAATTTGGCGTATTCCGAAGCGATCCGGATGTCGCACATGGTCGCCAGATCGCAGCCCGCGCCGATGGCGGCGCCGTTGACGGCGGCAATGGTCGGAACCTCGATATTATAGAAGGCCTTGGGAATGCGCTGAATGCCGTTCAGATAGTTGCGGCGGACGTCGGCGGGGATGCCGTCGGACAGGCCGGTCTTGTTTCGCATAGCGAAAATATTCCCACCGGCGCTAAATGCTTTTCCGGCGCCCGTCAAAATCACGACTTTGACGCTCATGTCGGAATTTACGCGCGCACAGGCGTCGACAAAATCCTGAGATTGAACTTTTCCAGACAGAGAATTGCGCTTTTCCGGGTGATTCATGGTCAGCGTGACGACCGACCCACGTTGTTCGTAGACGAGGAAATTTTCCATTTTTCTTTTCCGGCTGTTTCCGATTGGTCTTGTTGTACCGCATTCCGTGGCGCTATAAAACGATTGTATACAATTTTCGTCAAGGAAAATAGGACTTAAATCTTGGAGGATATTCGCTTCACACCGGGTCATCTGCCGCCCGTCGCCGAGGCCCTACGCGCCGAGGTTCGAGAATTCATCGCAGAGCATCTCAAAGGCTATCCCGGCGTCAAGCGCGCCAAGTCCTGGTCTGGGGCCGATCCCGAATTTTCCAAGAAGATGGGCGCCCAGGGGTGGATCGGCATGACCTGGCCGAAACAGTACGGCGGGCACGAGCGCAGCGCCCTGGAACGCTATGTCGTGCTGGAGGAAATGCTGGCCGCCGGCGCGCCTGTGTCGCGCCATTGGGTGGCCGACCGGCAAAGCGGGCCGTTGCTGCTTAAGTTCGGGACCGAGGAGCAGCGCCAGAAATACATTCCGCCGATCACGCGCGGCGAAAGCTCGTTCTGCATCGGGATGAGCGAGCCGAACTCCGGCTCCGACCTGGCCTCGATTCGTACCCGCGGCGAAAAGATCGACGGCGGCTGGCGGATTAACGGTCAGAAAATCTGGACGTCCAAGGCCCATACGGCGGACTACATGATCGCCCTGGTGCGCCCCCAGCCCCAGGACACGAGCAACCGCCACGCCGGTTTGTCGCAGTTCCTGATCGATATGAAGAACACCAAGGGCCTGACCGTCCGCCCGATCAGCAACATGGCCGGCGAGCAGATGTTCAATGAAGTGTTCTTCGAAGACGTCGAAGTCGCCGACGATACCCTGGTCGGGACCGAAGGTGGCGGCTGGGGGCAGGTGACGACGGAACTGGCCTACGAGCGGTCGGGTCCGGAGCGCTATCTGTCCAGTTACCAACTGCTGTTCGAGTTGGTCCGCGCGCTCGACGAAGACACCAGCGCCATGACCGCAGAAGGGATCGGCCGCTTGGTCGCCCATATGTCGACCATGCGCCAGATGTCCATTTCCATCGCCACCATGCTGCAGACGGGTGTCGCGCCCAACCTTGCGGCGGCTTTGGTCAAGGAACTGGGCGTCGCCTATGAACAGGACATGCCGAACAAGGCGCATGACCTGACGGGTCGTTCGCCGCTGGTCGGCGGCGACGGCTTCGATCAGGTGATGGCCTATATCACCATGGCGGCGCGGTCGTTCTCGCTGCGTGGCGGAACGAGAGAAATCATGCGGGGCATCATTGCCCGTGGACTGGGGTTGCGTTGATGAGCGGACAAAGCGAAATGGCCAATATCCTGGCGGAAACCGCCGGGCGTCTGTTGGAAGATCATGTCACCCGCGAGGTCCTGGGCGCTGCCGAGGAAGGCACTTGGCCCGCGGTTTTGTGGAACGTGCTGGAAGAGAACGGCCTGACCCAGCCTTTGGCCCCGGAAGAACGCGGCGGCATGGGCGCGTCCTTCGCTGATGCCTTCGTCATCGCTTTTGCCGCCGGTCGGCGGCGGGCTCCGGTGCCGTTGGTCGAAACCATGGCGGCGGGCTGGCTGCTCGGCCAAGCTGGGATCGACGTGCCGTCCGGGCCGATCGCCCTGATCGACGGCGTTGCCGAGCTGACGTTCGAAGACGGCTGCCTTTCCGGCACGGCCAAGGGCGTGCCCTGGGCGGCGGCCTCCGGCCATCTGGTGGCCGAGGTTGCGGGCGTGATTCACCTGATCCCGAGCGAAGCCGCGACCATCGCGTCCGACGCCAACATGGCGGCGGAACCGCGCGACACCGTGACCTTCGACAAGGCGACGCCCCTGGCTTCTGGTATGTTGAACCTGTCGGCCGGTCAGCCGGTCAGCCGTATTCTGGGGGCCGCGATGCGTTGCGCCCAGATGGCGGGCGCCATGGAAGGCGCGATCATTCTGGCCGTGGCTCATGCTTCCGACCGTGAACAGTTCGGTCGTCCTATCGCCAAGTTCCAGGCGATTCAGCAGATGCTGTCCCGGGCCGCCGCGCGCGCGGCGCAGGGGCGGTCGGCCGCCGAAACCGCGTTCCTCGCCCTGGATCGGGCGGCGGCAGGTGGCGATTGGGCCGATGCCGAATGGGATGTTGCCTCGGCCAAGGTGGTCGGCGGCGAAGCGGCGGAAATCGTCTATGACGCCGCCCATCAGACCCATGGGGCCATCGGCTTCACTTATGAGCACGAACTGCATTTCACCACGCGCCGGCTTTGGGCCTGGCGGGGTGAGTTCGGCGCCGAAGGCATCTGGGCCCAGGAAATCGGCCGCCGCGTGTTGGCGCGGGGCGCGGAAAACCTGTGGCCGGATTTGACGGCTCGTCAAATGGGAGAAGCGGTCTGACCCCTTAGTCGGTCAGCGCCGCCGTATCCAGAAAGGTATCCACGTCTGCCGTGGGCGTGTTGAAGGCGGTGACGAGACGGACTTTGCGCCGTTCGTCATCGCCGCCCACGGGGCCCCGGTCATAAAACTGGATACCCGCGTTCTTCAACGTTTCGACCATGTCGGGCGGCATCAGGGGGAACACCTGATTGCCGTGAACCGGCGTGGCCAGTTCAACATCCAGATCACCCAGACCGTCGGCCAGCCGCCGCGCCATTGCGTTGGCGTGGCGGGCGTTGCGCAGCCATAGGTCTTCGTTGAGATAGGCCTCCATCTGCGCCGACATCATGCGCATCTTCGATAGGACATGCCCGGCGCGCTTTTGCCGGTATCGGAAATCGTCGCCCAAGGCCGGGTTGAAGAACACCACCGCGTCCAGCGCCAGCGCGCCGTTCTTGGTCCCGCCGAAGGACAGCACGTCGACCCCGGCCTTCCACGACATGTCGGCGGCGGAGCATCCGGCATGGGCCACTGCATTGGCGAAGCGCGAACCGTCCATGTGCAGATGCAAATCGTATTTGCGGCAGAGGTCGCCGATCGCCGCCAGTTCGTCCAGGCCGTAGGCCGTACCCTGTTCCGTCAATTGCGTGACCGAGACGGCGCGGACCTGGGAGTAATGCTCGTCGCCGCGGCCTTCCAGGATCACCGGCTCAATATCCTCGGGCGTGATCTTGCCCAATTCGCCCTTCAGGCCGATCAGCCGCGCCCCGCCGGCAAAGGCCACTGGGCCGTTGCATTCATGGTCGTTGATATGCGCTTTCTCGTGACAGACGACGGCCCCCCAGGGCGGGGTGATCGAGGCAATCGCCAAGCCGTTGGCGGCAGTGCCCGTGGGCACGAAGAAAATCCGTGCATCGGTTTCGAACACTTCGCAGACCCGGTCGCGCACGCGTGCGGTCACCTCGTCGTTGCCATAGGGCATGGTCTGGCCGGTGTTGGCCTGAACGATCGCGTCGAGAATGTCGGGATGGGCGCCGGCCGTGTTGTCGCTGGCGAAATTCATGGGCGTGGGCTCCTTCAGTCGGCGGATCGCAGGGAAATGGGATGAAAGGCCGAGCCGTCCGCAGCGACGCCATGGGCCCGGACGTCCGTGGCGCGACCGTCCATGACCGATACGATGACCCAGATCAGGTCCGTCTCATAGGCCATTTTCAAATCGGTGGCGCTGGGCAGGGCTGGGCCGCCGGGGTGGGAATGGAAATGCCCGACGATGCGCTCGTCCGTGCCGTCCAGGGCGCGCATCAGATCGAACCGAACCTGGGGATCGACCTCGAAGCTGTCTTCGGCCCGGCCCTCGGTCACGTTGGCGGCGGGCACGACCCGAGTCACGCGGACAGCGCCCTGAGTGGGGCCGTCCGTTCCGGCCAGCAGGCCGCAACATTCATGGGGAAACGCCTGTTCGGCGATTTCAGCGATCTGAGATTTCAGGTCGTTCGGGATGATCAGCACGGCTGGTTCTCCGCTGACCGACCCTTTGACGGGGTCAGGGCTTGATACGGCCTGTCACTTGGCCGGTGGCGGGATCGACGATCATGACTTCGCCGCAGACGCCGGCGGGCTGGGTCAGGATGAAGATCTTCCCGCCGGACTGGGTCACGGCCTTGATCTCGCAACCGGTCGGCAGGTTCAACTCGATATCGCCCGTGGCCGCGATGGGCGGGGCAGGCTTCGCCACCGGTTTGGACGCCGTTTGGGATTCGGCCTTGTTGCTGCGGAACAACCGCCAATTGGGATCCTGGCTGCTTTTGTAGAAGCCATAGACCAACAGGGCCATGCTGAAAATAATCAGGATGCCCAGCCCGATAACCAGGGATTTGAGTGCCGCTTGCATGGGGCCTTAAGTGCAACGCGGGGCGAACGGTGTCAAGCATGTGCGTCGCCCGTGCTTGACAGTTCGCGGCCTCGGGCGTTTCCTCGGGCGGCCATGACCGAACGACACGACGTAACCATCCCCGAAGACCTGTCCGGCGAACGCCTGGACAAGGCCTTGGCCGAATTGCTGCCGGACCTGTCCCGCGTCCGCGTTCAAGCCTTGCTGGCCGAAGGGCATGTGACGGATGGCCGTGGTGCTGCTGTCAAGGCCGCCAAGCAGAAGGTCCGTGGGGGCGAGGTCTTTGTCGTCGATATCCCGCCGCCGGTCGCAGCCGAGCCGGAAGGCCAGGATATTCCCCTCGACGTCGTCTACGAAGACGATCACCTGATCGTCCTCGACAAGCCGCAAGGGTTGGTCGTTCATCCGGCCGCGGGCAATGCCGACGGGACGCTGGTCAACGCATTGTTGGCCCATTGCAAAGGATCGCTGTCGGGAATCGGTGGGGTCGAGCGTCCGGGGATCGTCCACCGCTTGGATAAGGATACCTCGGGCCTGATGGTTGCGGCCAAGACCGATATCGCTCATCGCGGCCTGGCCAAGCAGTTCGAGGATCACAGCATCGACCGCGCCTATCGGGCCGTGGTTTGGGGCGTGCCGCATCCGGCCGAGGGCGAGATAATCGGCAACATCGGGCGCGACCCGAAGAATCGCAAGAAGATGGCGGTGCGCGCCGATGGGGCGGGAAAGACTGCGAAGACGTTCTACAAGGTTCTGGAACGGTTCGGGGACAAGGCCGCGTTGGTCGAATGCCGTCTGGCGACCGGGCGAACGCATCAAATCCGCGTCCATATGGCGTCGATCGGGCATCCAGTGATCGGCGATCCGCTGTACGGCGGCCGCAGGGGCCGCGCAGGGGCCGTGCCCGCGGACCTGAAAGCCCGACTTTCCGAGTGTAAAAGCCAAGCTTTGCACGCTTGTATTCTGGGTTTCATTCATCCGGCCACTGGTGAAGAAATGCGCTTTTCCTCGGATAATCACAAATATATCAATAAGATATGTGATTTGTTCCGATCGGTCTAAAAAGCCTCTGTACGCCGGTCTTTCCCTGGGTTAATATCCGACCAAATTGATATGGATTAGGCGCAAAGCCTACTAAATCCCCTTCGTTCAGGCCGTCGTGCGGAACGGCGGGGATTTTTGCGCCCTGAGATAAAGGGAACCGACACCATGGGTTACCTGGCACCTGATACGAAGAGTTTGAGTTTCTCCCCCGAAGACAACCTGTCGCGGTATCTCTATCGCATTCGTTCCTACCCGATGTTGGAGCCGGATGAAGAGATCGACTTGGCCCGCCGTTGGCAGGAAGAAGGCGACGAAGCAGCCGCCCGTCGCCTCGTGACCAGCCACCTCCGGCTGGTTGCGAAAATCGCCATGGGCTATCGCGGGTACGGTTTGCCCGTGGGCGAGCTGATTTCCGAAGGCAACGTCGGCATGATGCAGGCGGTGCAGCGGTTCGACCCCGAGCGCGGATTCCGTCTGGCGACCTATGCCATGTGGTGGATCCGGGCGGCGATCCAGGAATACATCCTGCGGTCGTGGTCGTTGGTCAAAATGGGCACCACGGCGGCGCAGAAGAAGCTGTTCTTCAACCTGCGCAAGATCAAGGCCCAGATGCAGGCCATCGATGAAGGCGACCTGCGTCCCGAACAGGTGGCGGAAATCTCCCGTCGCCTGGATGTGTCCGAAGCCGAGGTCATCAACATGAACCGGCGGCTGTCCGGCGTCGATCAGTCCCTGAACGCCCCCTTGCGGCAGGATGCCGATGGGGAATGGCAGGACTGGCTGGGCGAAGACAGCGACGACCAGGAAACGCTGTTGGGCGACTTTCAGGAACTGGATGAACGGCGGGGCATGCTCGATGCCGCGCTGCAGTCCCTGAGCGACCGCGAGCGGCACATCATTTCCGAACGTCGGCTGAAGGACAGTCCCGCGACCTTGCAGGACCTGTCGGCGCAATACGGGATTTCCCGCGAGCGCATCCGGCAGATCGAGGTTCGGGCGTTTGAAAAGCTTCAGAAATCGGTCAAAAACGCGGTGATAGAGCGTCACCTGACCCACTAGAACCCGTGGGCGGCAACGGCAGCGGCGTTAGCCCGGCGTTGCCGCCCCAGCTTCCTCATCCGCATCGTCATCTTTGGCCTCGATCGCGGCCATCGCTTGCTGTGCGGCCAAAACCCCGCCGCCGGGGCCGCTGACCTGTTGCTGCTGGAAGGCGGCGCCGGGCGGTCCGCTCGGCCTGCCGGCGCCGTTCGGGGCGCGGATGCCCATGGTGACCTCGTCGCCCCATTCGTCGATGATCCGCCGTTGGTTGGCCCGCAACGCCGAAAGGCGGCGCTCGGTCAGAACAGTCATGAACGAGGTAATCACCGGCGGGATGACGGTATAGACGATCCAGCCCGCCATCGCCGAGCCATACATCACGGATAGGCCGAACACATCGGTAATGATGTTCAGCGCGCCGGTGATGTTGTGATTGCCCGACCACAGGTCCATCAAATAGGGAAATACGCCCGTAAAATTCAGGCTGCCGATGCAAAAGAATCCGTACTTCTGATCGGTCCGGTCGGTGATCAATGCGGCCATGGCAGGCAGCATGCCGACCCCGAAGACGATGATGGTCGGAAAGGCGACGGCGATCAGCGTGACGCCGATCAGCAGGACGTACATCCAAAACCGCATGCCGCGGCCCGGCCGCCTTGGGGGAGGGGCTCCACGCGCCATCGTCAGAAAACCTTGACCATGAACAGAATCATCACGATGCACATGGTGATCAGAATCGAGCCCATGGCGGCAGCCTGCTGGCCCGTGCGCTCGGCCTTGGTCAGCTGTTCAGCGCCCCGGCCTTCGATGTCTTGAATTTCCAGTTCGGCCCCGGCGAATTCGGCGACCGCGTCCTCGAAGCCTTCGATGTCTTCGCGCCGCCGGTCGGCATTGTCCATCAGATCGAACAATTCGGGCAGCGACCCGCGCCGGACCAGACGGGGAATTTCCCGTTCGATTTCCTTGCGTGTGCTGCGCGAATGGTAGGCGTTGATGGCCGGGCCCAAATGCCCGCCGACCCAACTGGCCAGGCCATAAACGGGCTCGACCCGCAGTTTCCATTGGATGAAGGCCAGCAGCGACAGCATGCCGATGGTTTGGGTGTCCGGATTCTCCGAGGCCAGGGCCTTGAGGTGCGGATTGATATCTTCCTTGAAGCGCGACGTGATGAACGCCGCAATGTGGCGATCCAGCGGCTTCGACTTCAAATCCTGGGTGTTGGCCGCGCGATCCAACGCGGGCAGCAGGTGTTCCGTTTCCAAAACGTATTCCTGCAACAACAGGTTGCTCTGGCAGGGCAGGGACGGATTGCTCTCGTAAAGGCAGCGCTCCAACCCGAAACCAGGGTCCTTGTTATTCAGGACGATCTTGAGCTGCGAGAAGTTCTTTTGATGAATAGAGGCTTCCGGCGCATAGGACTGCTGTGACTGGAACCACAGATCCGGAATATCCTTGGCGATGATTTCCGCCGGGATTTGCGGGTTTCCCGTGCGCAACAGGTCCATGGCGAAGGCCGGGCCGAAGCCGTCCATCATGAATGAGAAGCCTTTGAACCTGATCGGTCCCAGCGGGTCCATCAGGATGACCACGCGGGTCACGGTCATTTCGTCCGATCCGGCGAAGGTGCCGGTTTGGGCGCGGGCCACGTCGAGCACGTTTTTGATCGCGTTCGCCAGGTTGACGTCTTCGACCGAACGGCGAAGCCAGGTGTCGAAGGCATCGTCGCGCATCGCCTTCGCCCCTTCGGGGATATGACGGCTGAAGGCGTCGGCCAATTGGCGAACGCTTTGATACTGGCGGCCCATGAAGGTAAAGGGCGTCTGTCCGCGCTTGCCAGCCCGCTTTTGCTGCGGCGACATCTTGCGGCCCGATAGCCAAAGCTCGATTTCTTCCGGCCCCCAGCGCTGCTGCGGGTCGTCCCCCAGCATCCCGCGTAACGGTTCCAGCAGAGATAACGGCAGGTTTTCATTGCCGGTGATCGCGGCATAAGACCCCAGGTCCAACTTTTGGGCGAGGAGTTGTTGCACCTCGAGGTGACTGCCCGGTTCCTTGTCCAGGACCAGGCCGACAATCGTCACGGCAAAGGCGTAAGTATCGTCGCGCGAATTGCCGACGCCGCGCCCGGCGGGCGGCGCCATGGCGCGCTCCGACGGCTCGTACACGACCGGCTGATCGTAACCTGGCGGCGATGAATAGCATTCGCCGAACGCGATTTGTTGCCGACCGGCATCCATGAAAAACAGGTTGTCGCGGCGGATGGCTCGATGGGGCACCCCGATCGAGGCCATTTCCTGCAACGCGCCGGCCAGGGGTTCAATGACCTTTCGCGGCAGGTCGTATTCCGAAATTCGGAATTGGCCTTTCTGAAGGACCCGGCCGCCCAGCGGGCGCTCCAGGATCAGGATCATCGTCCGCTGGCGGATCAACGGCCAATAATCGACATCCCATTCAAGGATGCCGACCAAGGCTTTGATCCCGGAGCCGCGCAGCGACGTCATCGCGCCCATGCGAGTCGGCAGGCCAGGGTTGCAGATCAGGGCGAACACCGGTCGGTCGATATCCCGGCGATCCTCGGCCATAAAGGCCTTGGCGGACGGCGAATCCAGATCGGGCAGGGGGGTGCGCGGGTCGATGGCGAACCGATCCTTGATCAGGATAGGGCGCAGCCCCGCCGCCTGCTGTTGGGCGTCGGGCGGCGCACCTTCGGGTGCCGCGCCATCGGGGGGCGGCATCTCCTCTTCGGGCGGTGTGGTGACGGCGGTTTCAGCCATGGCTCGTCGTCTGGTGCCCCATCCTGCGTAAACAAGATCGGTGTGCGAACCCGGCCCAGTCCGGATACGCCCCCCGAAATTCCCACAAATTCACGCCTTGATGGTAACCGTCTATCCCTTGACAGACAATTAATGCGACGGGCGGTTCAGCGTCCCGCTGGGCGGGACGCTTGAAAGGCGTGGCAGGCGTTAGTCGGCGAAGGGGTCGTGGACGAGGATGGTGTCGTCGCGTTCCGGGCTGGTCGACAGCAAGGCCACCGGGGCTTCGATCAATTCTTCGATCCGCCGGATGTACTTGATCGCCGTCGCCGGCAGGTCTGCCCAGGACCGCGCACCCTGGGTGCTTTCCGCCCAGCCTTCCATTTCCTCGAAGATCGGCTCGACCCGGGCCTGCTCCGTCTGCGACGCCGGAAGGTGGTCGAGAACCTTGCCATCCAGGCGATAGCCGACGCAGACCTTCAACACTTTCTGACCGTCCAGAACGTCCAGCTTGGTCAGGGCGATGCCGTGGATGCCATTGACCTTGATCGCCTGGCGGACCATCACCGCGTCGAACCAGCCGCAACGGCGGGCGCGCCCGGTCACGGTGCCGAACTCACGGCCCCGCTCACCCAAGGTCTGGCCGACTTCGTCGGTCAGTTCCGTCGGGAACGGGCCGGAGCCGACGCGGGTCGTATAGGCCTTGGTGATGCCCAGAACATAACCGACGGCGCTCGGCCCCTGGCCGGAGCCGGTGGCGGCCTGACCGGCGACCGTGTTGGACGAGGTCACGTAGGGATAGGTGCCGTGGTCGACGTCAAGCATCGCGCCTTGGGCGCCTTCGAACAGGATACGCTTGCCCTTGCGGCGGGCCTGGTCCAACTCCTGCCACACGGTCGCGGCATAGGGCAGAATCTTGGGTGCGATTTCGGTCAGTTCCGCCAACAGGCTGTCGCCGTCCACTTCCGGCATGTTCATGCCGCGCAGCAGGGCGTTGTGGTGGAACAACAGGCCTTCAATCTTGTCTTTCAGCAGGTCCGGGTTGGACAGATCGCCGACGCGGATGGCGCGGCGTGCGGCCTTATCTTCATAGGCCGGGCCGATGCCGCGACCGGTGGTGCCGATCTTGGATTTTCCGGCGGCCTGTTCGCGGGCCAGATCCAGATTACGGTGCAGCGGCAGGATCAGCGGGCAGCCTTCGGACAGGCGCAGCGATTCCGGCGACACTTCGACGCCCTGTTCCTTGATCTTGTCGATTTCGGAAATCAGCGCCCAGGGGTCCAGAACCACGCCGTTGCCGATCACGGACAGCTTGCCCTTGCGGACGATGCCGGACGGCAGCAGCGACAGCTTGTAGGTGACGCCGTCGATGACCAGCGTATGGCCGGCGTTGTGCCCGCCTTGGAAGCGCACGACAACGTCCGCGCGTTCCGACAGCCAATCGACGATCTTACCCTTGCCTTCGTCGCCCCACTGGGAGCCGACGACCACTACGTTCGTCATCTTGAGTTTCCGTTCATATCCGTAAAAAGGGATCCCGGTTTGTCAGACATGGTCCAGGGCGGCGGGATGTCCGTCCTGGAGCCAATGGGTGCAGCCAAGACGATGAGCCTCGGCCTGCTGGTCGGATACGTCGTCCAATCCGGCGACAGTGATCCAACCTTCGCTGCGCAACGCGGCCCGGCGGGCGGCATCCGTCCCCGAAGGAACGAACAGTCGGCGGCCCATGGGCGGGCGCGGCAGCGCGCGCAGCAATGTATCGGTAAACAGGGTGAAGCCGGTCGCGGGCTCGCCGCCCATAGCCGTGCGCTGGTCGTTGGCGGCTTCGCCCGGCGCGGCGATATGACCGGCGGTATAACGACCGCCCGAGCCCAATTCGCCCCGCACGCCGGCGGCATACAGGGTGAAGGTGACGCCGGCGTGGTACTCGAAGCCGCGCCGTTCCACGGGGTCGATCGTCAACGTCAGATCGGGGGCCAGGGCGCGGACCTGGGCGACGATGTCGCTGACCCGCTGCCATTCCGCCGCCGCCGGGGCGGGCAATTCGATTTTGGCCACTGCAGCCAAGGTATCGTCGGCGGGGCCGACGGCCAGGACAAGTTGCTTCAAGATATCCGTCAGGTTGCCGCCGATCCGGCCGGACAAGGCATCCAGGGCGCCCGTGTCCTTGTGGTTCAGGGCTTCGCGCAGGGCGTGTTCCGTCGCGCCGGGCAGATCGTCACCCAGGATCGCGCCGACCAGGGTCGGCACGGCGAGGTCGATGGAAACGTTCTGTACGCCGATATAGCCGACGGCTTCCGCCGCCAGCACGATCACTTCGGCGTCGGCGGCGGGGGCGGTGCTGCCGATCAATTCGGCCCCGATTTGGGCGAATTGCCGTTCGGGCCGGATTTGGTCGCCACGTACCCGCAGGACTTGGCCTGCGTAGCACAGACGCAGCGGACGGGGCGACGACTTCAGGCGGCTTTCGGCGATGCGCGCGATCTGCGGCGTAATATCGGCGCGGAGGCCCATCATGCGCTGGGAAACCGGGTCCATCAGACGAAACACCTGACGGTCCATGGCGGCACCGGTGCCGGAAAGCAGGGAATCCTCGAACTCCATAAGCGGCGGTTTCACGCGCTGGTAACCCTGGGCCTGACAGGCGTCGATCAGACGCTCGGTAACCGACGCCTCGAACCCCGCGTCGGGGGGCAGAAGGTCGGACAAGCCAGCAGGCAGCAAACCGGGATTGGAGACGTCTTCCATCGCAGGGCCGGATAATCGAGTTAACAGGACCGGCCACCGAATGGCCGGACTAGGCCCCGTTTCCTAGCCGGTTTGACCCCATGGAGCAAGCACCCAGGCAAGGGCGTCCCCTGTGGAAAGTCGGACGATTCGCGGAAATCCCCGCAAGGCGGGTCACTTCGGTAGCGGAAAGGCTTCGCGCTTGACCGTTTTGCCCAGGCTGTCGACCAACGGCGCGACCATGGCCCCGATCAGGGATTCGTTGGTCGATGCGCCCAGGTTGCCGGTCGCCCAACCCTGCCAATAGCGTTCGATCCGCCCGGCTTCGGCCGGGCCGTCGATGGTCACTTTCAGACGATATTTGGTCGGGGTGATGACCTTGGTGCCGCCGTTGCCTTCGTTGAGAATGCCGCCGGTCTTGGAATCGAACACGTTCAGGCGGGCTTCGGTGCCCTGCGTTCCGGTGCTGGTTCCCTTGTGGCCCTGGACATCCAGGAAGTAGCGCTGATCGCTGAAGGTGAACGCGCCCAGTTCATCCAGGACCTCGAAGGTCAGGACCAGGGGCGCATTGGCATCAAGGCGGTACCCTCGAGCCTGTAGTTCTTTTTCGAACCGGGCCTTGATGTGCAAGGCTTCGTCGGAATCATCGAGCGCGCGCAAGGCGAAAACCTTGCCGTCGGGAAGGGGTTTCGACGAGATGGCGTTGAGTTGGCCTTCGGCGGCTTGGCTTGCGGGCGATGCCGCAGCGGCGAAAGCCAAGGCCAAGAGGGCGAAAATAATGCGTTTCATCGTCGTATCCATTCCTTCGGAAGAGGCTTCCGATCAAGAATTCAAGCCGTTTCGCCGTCAGGATTTGCCGCGCCGTTGCGGCCCAATGCCCAGGTTCCCGCGTAGTCTACCACCATTTCGGGCGATTGACGGTTATGTCATTGCTCCTTTAGAGCATTACAAAAGTTAAGATCGATATAAGCGCTGCGGCGGCTGAATCCAAGCCGGGAAACCGTCAGTGCGCGACCAAGGAGTGAGGCTGGGTGGCGAACGCGGCGAGAGGCGTAAATGTTGGCGGGGCCGTGGCAGCCGGGCATCCGTTGACGGTCGCCGCGGCCCGGGAAATTCTCCAGGCCGGTGGCAACGCTTTTGATGCCGCTCTGGGGGCGATGTGCATGGCCAGCGTCGCCGAGCCCGGGGGGGCGGTGGTTTTCTTATGGCGCGGCCTGTGGACGGTCCGGCGCGGGTGTTTGATTTTTTCGCGCAGACGCCCCGCCATACCCCCGCGCCGGGTGACTTGGATCTGTATCCGATCGTCGCCGACTTCGGTCCGGCACAGCAGGAATTTCACATTGGTCTCGGCTCTATCGCCGTGCCGGGCGTCGTCGATGGTCTTTTCCGAGCGCATGAGGCGCTGGGGCATATGCCGCTTGAGCGGATTGTCGAGCAAGCCGTCGCGGTGGCTCGGGACGGATACGATCTGACGCCGTTCCAGGCGTATCTGTTTCAGGTTGTTGGGCCGATCTATCTGGCCAGCGAGCCGGCGCGGCGCGTTTTCGGCAAACCGGAAGCGCCGGATCGATTGCTGGGGGCGGGAGATCGATTTCGGAACCCGGATACGGCGGATTTCCTCGACGCCCTGGTGCGCGAGGGCCCGGACCTGTTTTATCGCGGCGAGGTCGCGCAGCGGATCGTCGAAGACTGCCGGGGCAGAGGCGGGGCGCTGACCGCCCTGGATTTGGAAGCTTACCGAACCGAAGTGCGTACGCCTCTGGTCGTCGATTTCGGCGACGCGCAGATACTGACCAATCCGTCGCCCTCCACGGGCGGGCTGTTGATTGCTTTCGCACTGAAATTATTGGAGGGGGCTGACGGTCTCGCCGGACGTTGGGGTGACGTCGACCACGTTTTGAGCCTCTCCGGCGCATTGGCGGCGACGGACGATGCCCGGCGGAATATTCCGTCTGACGAGATCGCCGGATTGCTCGACCCGGAATTGGTCGCAACCTATCGCCGGGTATTGCGGGATCATTCACAGGTTCGGCGTGGAACGACCCATATCAGCGTGATCGACGGCCAGGGAAATGCCTGCGCTCTGACGTTGTCGAATGGCGAAGGGGCGGGATACATCGCCCCCGGAACCGGCGTGATGCTCAACAACATGCTGGGCGAAGAAGACATCAATCCCCACGGTTTGGGCGCTTGGCGGCCGGATACGCGAATGGGGTCGATGATGGCGCCGACGATCATCCTTGATGAGGGGCGCGTGGTCGCCATGGGATCGGGGGGATCGAACCGTATTCGGACGGCTGTCTTGCAAGTGATCCTGAATCTGACAGCCTTCGGCATGGGCGCGGCCGAGGCTGTTTCTGCCCCGCGCCTTCATTTCGAACGCGGTCATCTGGATGTCGAACCTGGATGGTCGGGCGCGGCGCAGGCCGCGTTGCTGGAAGCCTTTCCCGACCATCGGCTTTGGCCGGAGCACAATCTGTTCTTCGGCGGCGTTCATGTCGCGGTCGGCGGTGGCCGATCGGATGCGGCCGGCGATCCACGCCGCGGCGGCGCCGAAGCCGTCTTGGTTGGATGAGCGCTGCAGGTTTGACCGTATGGGTGCATTTCATTTGGTGTTGGCGTTCGTTCTTGCATAAGATCGCGTTAACAATATTGCTCTTGAAAGAGGCGAAAGGGGGGCTCGCGTGTCGGAAGGCAACGCGCGGTCATTGGCGCAGATCAATCTGTTGGAAAGTCTGAACGCGGCTGAACTCTCCCGTCTGGAGCAAGCCTGTTCGTGGAAGACTTACGCAGCGCAAGAACAGATCATCGACAGGCAAAGCGATACGCAGGACGTCTACTTCGTCGTCTCGGGTGCCGCGCGGGTCGTGATCTATTCGCTGTCGGGCCGTGAAATCACCCTGGATGACGTGAACGCGGGCGGTCATTTCGGTGATCTGGCATCGATCGATGGCGAACCTCGTTCGGCCAGCGTGATGGCCTTGAAGGACACGGTGATCGCCTCGTTGTCGCAAGAGCGATTCCTGCAGCTCTTGTCCGAGCATTTCGATGTCTGCCTGCGGTTGATGCGGTCCCTGACGCGGATCGTGCGCAGTTCCACCGATCGGATCATGGATCTCAGCACCCTGGCGGCGAACAACAGGGTGCAGGCCGATCTATTGCGTTTGGCCCGCAACAACATGGTCGGCGAGAACCGGGCGGAATTGACGCCGATTCCCGTGCACGGCGATATTGCCAGCCGGGTTTCGACCACGCGCGAAACGGTTGCGCGGGTGCTTTCTGACCTGTCTCGGCAAGGGGTGGTCGCCCGTCTGAAGGACCGCTTGGTGATCGATGATGTCGACCGTTTGGAAGACATGGTCGAGGAAGTGCGCGGCGAATAACCGTCGGCTTCTTTTCCGCCGCCCCGCTGTTTGACTTGGAGGGGCGTTTCGGACACTATCAATACTGAGGTTGAAGGTGGATTCAGCACCATCCAAGGTGCAAAAAAAACAAGCTTCGGCCAGCTCTTGTCCGTCAGGGATGGAGCAACGGCCAGTTGTCTGATCGAAAGAACGAAATATGGCGAAAACGATTTTGATTGTTGAGGACAACGATCTCAACATGAAGTTGTTCAACGACCTGCTCCAGGCCAATGGTTACAACACCATTCAAACCATGGACGGGCGCGACGCCATTCAGCTTGCGCAAGAGCATCGTCCCGACCTGATCCTGATGGACATTCAATTGCCGGAAATTTCCGGTTTGGAAGTCACCAAGATGCTGAAGGCTGACGATTCGTTGAAAGAAATCCCGGTCATCGCCGTGACCGCCTTCGCCATGAAGGGGGACGAGGAGAAGATCAGGGAAGGCGGTTGCGAAGGATACATCGCCAAACCGATTTCAGTTCCCACCTTCCTGGAAACGGTCGCGAAGTTCCTGGGTTGATCGCCGCAGACAGGCGGTGACGGGGCATGTCGGCACGCATTCTGATCGTTGATGATCTGGCCGCCAGCGTAAAGGTGCTGGCCGCGAAGCTGACCAGCGAATATTACGACGTCCTCACCGCGCACGACGGGCCGACCGCCCTGGAAATGGTCAATAGCGAATTGCCGGACTTGGTTCTGCTCGACGTCATGATGCCGGGCATGGACGGGTTCGAGGTCTGCCGCCGGATCAAGGATTCCGCCCGCACAACCCATATCCCCGTGGTCATGGTCACGGCGCTGAACGACATGCGCGACCGGGTTAACGGGCTTCAGGCTGGGGCCGACGACTTTCTGACCAAGCCGTTGAACGACACCATGCTGTTCGCCCGTGTGCGCTCGCTGGTGCGGATGAAGCGGACCTTCGATCAATGGTCGCAGCACCAGCAGACGTCGCGCGATCTGGGGTTCAGCGTCGATCCGGACCTGTCCGAGGTTCATGGCCGCGCCGCCCGTGTCGCCGTTGTCGATTCCAGCGAAATTCAAAGCGCCAATATCCGTGACGTGCTCGAAAAAGACGGGCATTCGGTCTCGGTTCTGAACGTCTATGCCGAAGCCGTGCCGCAGATTGCGGAGATGCTCCCTGATGTCGTCGTGGTCTCGATGGACTTTCAGGGGGACGAGCCGCTGCGCCTGGCATCGCGTCTGCGATCCCAGGAAAGCACGCGTCAGGTGCCGATCCTGCTGATCGGCGATGCCGAAGACGAAATCAACCTGATCAAGGGATTGGAATTGGGGGTCAACGACTGCGTCGTGCGGCCCGTGGACGAGCAGGAAATCGTCGCCCGTGTCCGTACCCAGGTGCGCCGTAAGCGTTATCAAGAGATGCTGCAGTCCAACTTCCAGGACCGCCTGTCCATGGCGCTGACGGATGGCCTGACGGGCCTGCACAACCGCCGTTATCTGGAATCCCATCTGGACGGTATCGTCAAACGGGCCGAAGGCGGGGGACATTGCCTGTCGTTGGTGCTGATCGATCTGGACCACTTCAAGCGGGTCAATGACACCTATGGCCATGCCGCCGGGGACGAAGTCCTGCGCGTGGTTGCCAAGCGCCTGCTGCGAAATGTGCGCGGATTCGACACGGCGGCTCGCTTCGGAGGCGAGGAATTCGTCGTCGCCATGCCCGACACGCCGCTGGATGTGGCCTTTGCCGTGGCCGACCGTATCCGAATGAAGATCGCGGAAGAGCCGATCCGCCTGCCGGACGGCACCGACCTGTCGGTGACGCTCAGTGCCGGGGTCGCGGAATCGGTATTGCCGAATGAGTCTGCGGCGGATTTGATCGATCGCGCGGACAAGGCCCTATACATGGCCAAGCACGACGGTCGGGATCGGATCATTCGGGCGGAGGCGCCGGCGGGCGCCGCGGTACCGGTCGGTCTGGATTGAGCCGTCGTTTCAGGTTCTGAGCAAGAGGTTCAGACATGCCAAATGCCCCATCAACGATGGGGCATTTTTGTCAGGCTTAGTCTGGAAAGGAGAGAGATAGACGTCCGCGGCGGGCCGCAGGACGATAAGTCGGCGCGAAGCTGCCTTACTTAATTTTCTCTTCCTTGAACACCACGTGCTTACGCACCACGGGGTCATACTTACGCATCTCGAACTTTTCGGTCGAGTTGCGCGGGTTTTTCTTCTTCACATAGAAGAAGCCCGTGTCAGCGGTGCTGACCATTTTAACGAGTACGGTGGCCGGTTTTGCCATGGTGCAAGGTTCCGCTTTGCGTTTCAGTCACGTCGAAGGCGCGAAACATACAGTGCTCGGCGCGCAAGTCAAGAGCCTCGGCGGTTGATAATTTCCGGGGCTCAGCGCCTGACCGTGGTGTCGGCCTGGGCCGTGGTCGCGGTAAACGTCAGGGCCCGGGCATAAAGGGTCCGATCCTCGATCAGGCGGCGGGCCATGTCGCGGTCCTTGTTGCCGTCACCATGGGGTTCCGGCGGGCAGGTGTCGCGTAGGTGGCTGCGTTCGTCTTCGTCCAGGATGCCGCCACGCCGCCAGCGGGCCAGGATGTCCGCCTGGGTCTTGCCTTCGCCGATGGCGACCAGGATCGGGTCCTGGGCCGAACCGCCCTCAGGGGCGCCGTAATGGGCCTTGGAGGACGTGCAGACGATGGGGTGGACGCCAAGGCCATGCAGGGTATAGCCGGTCGGGGTGATCAGCTTTGACCAAGTGATGGTCAGCTCCCCGTCGTTGGGCAGGCGGATCACCGTTTGCACGCTGCCCTTGCCGTAGGACGAGGTGCCGATGACGACCGCGCGGCCCCGGTCCTGCAGGGCGGCGGCGGAAATCTCGGCGGCGGAGGCCGATTTCCCGTCGATCAGGATCACCAGGGGTTGGCCTTCCAGGATATCGTTTCCGTCGGCGTTGTAGTGATGAACGCTGTCGGGATGGCGGCCCCGGGTGGTGATGATATGGCCCTGGGTCAGGAACAGGTTCGCCAGTTTTACCGACTGTCGCAGCAGCCCGCCCGGATTGCCCCGCAGGTCGAGAATCATGCCTTTGATTGGCACGCTCGTCTCGGCCTTGGTTTTCAGGACGGCCTTGCGGACGGAATCGGCGGTCTTTTGATTGAAGCTGTCGACATGGGCATAAAGGATGCCGTTCTTGAAGCTGTGCGTGACGGTGATCGGCACGATATGGCGGCGGATCAGATCGACGTTCCAGCCCTCCGGGCGGTCGGTGCGGGTCAGCTTCAGGTTGACCGCCGTATCGACCGGGCCGCGCAGCAAGGACACGATCTTGCGCATCGGCATCCCCTTTAGCGGCACCCCGTCGGCTGAGACGATCACATCGCCCGGGCGCAGGCCCGCCTCGGCAGCGGGGGTTCCCGGCGTGATTCGGGAAATCTCGAAGCCGCCGTTTCTCGGGCGTAGGCGCAGACCGACCCCGCCATAGCCATCCCGTCGGGCGCGATTGCGCTGGGCGTCGTCACGACCGGAATAGCGGGAATAGATGTCCAATTCCGACAGCATGCCGTCGAACACGGCTTCGTAGATCTTTTCCGAACTGGCGCGGCGCATTTCGTCGGACCAGCGGCGCGCGGCCATGGTGGCGCGGGCGGTGATCAGCGCCCAGCCGTAGGCATCGTCCTTTTGCGGCAGGGGCTCGCGGGCGAACTCGGTGCCGTTGCCGGACAGGCGCACGGTGTTGTCGGAAATCTCGATGGCAATCGCCGGATCGATCGCCCCCAACCCGCGCAGGCCTTCCATGCCGATGTCGCGAACGGCCAAGGGTTCCAGGTATTTCTCGGCGATGTTCTCGTAACCGGCGGCGATCACTTCGGTCGCTGCCGGGAGAGAGAAAGCGCGGTCTGCGCGGCCATTGTCCTGCGCGATCTGCGATCCGGCACAGGCGTTCAGCAACAGCGCCGCCGAAAGGGCGGTCAAGGCCCGGACGTGCCGGGAAGGGCCGAAACGGGTAACCGAAAGGGTCATGTCCATGATTGTCGGCGATTTTTCGGTCGCCGTCATTATGAAAACCATGTGACGCCGTTGAGGTGCCGGCGGGAAGCCAGAGGGGCGCGCGCGGCTCAGTCGCGCGCGCGGTTGCCCCGTTTTCCGGCTTTGCCGCTTTTCTTGGGCTTGCCGCCCTGGCGTTCGGCGCTGCGCCGCCCGCCGCCCGACGGACGCTTGCCGGTGCGGATGGTGCCGCGCACGCGGTTCGTGCCGCCGCCGTGCCCGCCGCCGTCCATCAGTTCGAAGATCATGCCGCCGGTCAGCGGGCGGGCCTCGACCAAGCGGACCTCGACCGTTTCGCCCAGAACATAGGTCTTGCCGTTGGACCGGCCGCGTAGGCGGTTATGGGCCTCGTCATGGATGTAATAGTCGTCCGGCAGGGAGCGGATCGGGATCAGGCCGTCGGCCCCTGTGTCATGTAGGGTGATGAACAGGCCGAACCGGGTGACGCCGTTGATCCGTCCACGGAAGGTCGCGCCTACCCGATCGGCCAGATATTGCGTGGTGAAGCGATCGACCGAGGCCCGTTCCGCCGCCGCCGCCCGTCGTTCGGTGAACGACAGGTGCTGTCCCATTTCCGAGAAATCCTTGTGGTCGGGCTCCAGCCCGCCGTCGCCCAGCTTTCCGGCGCGGATCAGGGCGCGGTGCACCAACAAATCCGAATAGCGCCGGATCGGCGAGGTGAAATGGCAATAGCGGCGCAGCGCCAACCCGAAGTGGCCGATGTTATCCGGCGAATATTCGGCCTGCGCCTGCGACCGCAGGACCAGTTCCTGAACCATCCGTTCGAACGGCCCATCCTTGGCCTTGGACAGAATCTGGTTGAAGTTCTTGGACTGCATGACCTGGCCCTTGGCGAACTTCAGATTGATCGTCGCCAAAGCTTCGGTCAGGGCATCGACCTTGGCCGGGCTGGGCTGGTCGTGGATGCGATACATGCAGGGAAGCCCTTTTTGTTCAAGGGTTTCCGCCGCTGCCACGTTGGCCAGGATCATGAACTCCTCGATCAGCTTGTGGCTGTCGAAGCGTTCACGCTGGACGATCTCGGCGATCTTGCCGCCGTCGTCCAACAGCACCTTGCGCTCGGGCAGGTCCAATTCCAGCACGCCCCGGGCCTGCCGATTGCGGGCCAGGGCCGCGTAGGCGCCGTACAGAGGGGCAATTACCCCGTCGACCAGGGTTTCGGTCGTGTCGTCGGGACGGCCGTCACGGGCCGCCTGAACCTGCTCATAGGTCAATCTTGCGGCGGAGCGCATCATCGCGCGCTCGAACCGGTGGCGCTTGAGATCGCCGTCCTCGTCGATCCACAGATGCGCGACCATGCAGGGGCGGTCTTCCTTGGGATTCAGGGAACACCAGCCGGTCGACAACTCGTGCGGCAGCATCGGCACCACGCGGTCGGGGAAATAGACGCTGTTGCCCCGGTCGTAGGCGCTGCGGTCCAGGGCGTCGCCGGGGCGTACGTACCAGGACACGTCGGCGATGGCGACGATCAGGTGCCAGCCGCCGGGACGGTCCGGGTCCGCCTCGGCGAATACGGCATCGTCGAAGTCGCGGGCGTCGGCGCCGTCGATGGTGACCAGCGGCAGGTCGCGCAGGTCGACCCGCTTACCCAAGGGAGCGGGGCCGGCCTTCTTGGCTTGTTCCAGGGCTTCCGGCGGAAATTCGCTGGGCAGTTCGTGTTCGTGGATGGCGATCAGGCTGATCGAGCGCGGATCGTCCATCCCGCCCAGAACCTCGGCGACCTTGGCCTTGCGCAGGCCCAGCGCCTTGCCCGGCAGAACGTGCGCGCGGACCAGATCGCCTGGCTTGGCCCCGCCTGCCATGCCCGAGGGAACGACGAAATCCTGCTTGGCGCGGCGGTCGGTGCTTTCGATCCGGCCTTCGCCCGAGACTTCCTTGAACACTCCCATGATCGCCGCCGGGGCTTCGACCAGGCGGCGGATGGTGCGGCCCTGGTACATGCCGCGCCCGGTGCGCTCCAGCCGCGCCAGCACGCGGTCGCCGGTGCCCAGGGCAGGTTGGCCGCGTCGCTCCGGGGCCATGTAGATGGCGGGGGGCGGGCCGGCGGCTTCTTCGTCCCAGTTTTCCGGGCGGGCCATGAGCTCGCCTTCGGCGTCGATGCCGGTGATGTGCAGGACCGTGACCTCGGGCAAGGCGCCCGGCTCGGCGAAGCGCTTACCCCGGCCGCGCTGAAGGATGCCTTCCTTCTCGAAGCCTTTGAGGACCTGGCGCAGCATGACCTTGCCTTCGGCATCCAGCTTGAAGGCGCGCGCGATCTCGCGTTTGCCGACGCGCTTGGGGCTGCCCTGGATGAATTCCAGCAGTTCCTCTCGCGTCGGAAAGGGCGGTTTCGATTTCGGTGGTTTTGCCAAGGCGGTCGGCCCGGGTCAGGTTTCGTCGGCGGTGGAGGCCGCGTCGGCAGGCGCCTTTTTCTTGGTCGTCTTCTTGGCGGCGGTTTTCTTCGCGGCAGGCTTCTTCTTGGCCGGGGCCTTTTTGGCGGCGGCCTTCTTCGCCGGTTTTTCGGCGGGGGCCTTCTTGCCGTCCTTGCCCGACTTGGCGTTCAACAGCTCGATCGCCGTTTCCAGGGTCACGGTTTCCTTGTCCATGTCCTTGGGCAACGAGGCCATCAGCTTGCCGTGCTGAACGAACGGACCCCAGCGCCCGGCCTTCAAGGTTACGGGCCTCTTGTCGCCGGGATGCTTGCCCAGTTCCTTGGGCGGATCCTTGCGCGGCTTGTCGGCGAACAGGACGACGGCGCGGTTCAGGCCGACCGTCAGCACGTCGTCGTCGCCCTTCAGCGAAACGTAGGTGCCGCCCATCTTGATGAATGGGCCGAACCGCCCGATCCCGGCGGTGATCATGTCGCCCGTTTCCGGGTGATTGCCGACTTCGCGCGGCAGGGACAACAGGCCCAACGCCATTTCCAGATCGATGGTCGCGGCGTTGACGCCGCGCGGCAGGGACGTGCGCTTCGGCTTGCCGCCGTCTTCGGCATCGCCCAATTGAGCATAGGCGCCGTAGGGACCCTTGCGGATCGAAACCGGTAAGCTCGTATCCGGATCATTGCCCAGGATGCGCGGGAATTCGACCGCCGCTTCAGCGGAATCGCCATCTTCGCCGTTGGGCACGGCCAAGGCCTGGGTATGCTTGCATTCCGGGTAGTTGGAGCAGCCGATGAAGGCCCCGAATTTGCCAAGCTTCAGGCCCAGACGTCCATTGTCGCAGGACGGGCATTTGCGCGGGTCGGTGCCGTCGGGCCGGTCGGGGAAGAAGTGCGGGCCAAGCAACTCGTCCAGGGTGTCCAGCACCTCGCGGACGCGCAGTTCCTTGGTTCCGTCGACGGCTTTCGAGAAGGCTTCCCAGAAATCGCGCAGCACCTGTTTCCAGTCGCGCCGCCCGCCGGAAATATCATCGAGGCGGTCTTCGAGCTCGGCGGTGAAGCCGTATTCGACATAGCGATCGAAGAAGCTGGACAGGAACGCGGTGACCAAGCGGCCCCGGTCTTCCGGCTCGAACCGTCGGTTCTCCAGCTTAACGTAATTGCGGTCCTGAAGGACCGAGATGATCGAGGCATAGGTCGACGGGCGACCGATGCCCAATTCTTCCAGACGCTTGACCAGGCTGGCTTCGGTATAGCGCGGCGGCGGCTGGGTGAAATGCTGTTCGGCGGCGACTTCCTGGCGGACCATATGTTCGCCTTCCTTCACGTCGGGAAGGATGCGCAGCTTGTCCTCGTCGTCGCTGTCGGTCGTTTCCGTCTCGTCCTTGCCTTCCTGATAGATCTTCAGGAAGCCGTCGAAGGCGATGACCGAGCCGGTCGCGCGCAACTGCGCCGAGTTGTCGGCGGCGGCGATGTCGACCGCGACCTGATCGAGCACGGCGTTTTCCATCTGACAGGCGATGGTCCGCTTCCAGATCAGGTCGTAGAGCTTTTTCTGATCGTCGTCCAAATAGGCGGCGACGTCTTCCGGACGGCGGGAAACGTCCGTCGGGCGGATGGCTTCGTGGGCTTCCTGCGCGTTCTTGGCCTTGCTTTTATAAACGCGGGGCTGATCGGGCAGGTAGGGCGCGCCGTAGCTGCTTTTGATCAGGTCGCGGCAGGCCGCCATGGCTTCGTTGGCCATGGTCACGCCGTCGGTACGCATATAGGTGATCAGGCCGACCGTCTCGCCGCCGATATTGATGCCTTCGTACAGGCGTTGCGCGACCTGCATGGTGCGCTTGGCGGCGAAGTACAGCTTGCGCGCGGCTTCCTGTTGCAGGGTCGAGGTCGTGAACGGCGGGGCCGGGTTGCGGCGGGTTTGCTTGCGCTGTACGTCGGCGACCGAGAAATTTCCGGCCTCGACCGTTTTCTTGGCGCGTTCGGCGTCGGCTTCCGAGCCCAGATCCATCTTGCCCAGCTTGTCGCCGTTCAGATGGGTCAACTGGGCCGACAGCTTATGGCCCCCGGCGGCGGCGAAGGTCGCCTTGACCGACCAGAATTCCTGTTTCTTGAAGACCTCGATCTCGGCTTCGCGTTCGCAGATCAGGCGCAGGGCGACAGATTGCACGCGCCCGGCGGACCGCGACCCGGGAAGTTTGCGCCACAGCACCGGCGACAGCGTGAAGCCGACGAGGTAGTCCAACGCCCGGCGCGCCAGATAGGCATCGACCAGTTCGGTGTCCAGATCGCGGGGGTGTTCGAACGCGCCCTTGACCGCGTCCTTGGTGATTTCGTTGAAGACGACGCGTTTGACGTCCACGTCCTTCAGCAGGTTTTTCTTTTCCAGGACTTCGCGCACGTGCCAGGAAATGGCCTCGCCTTCGCGGTCGGGGTCGGTCGCGAGATACAGTTTATCCGCGCCCTTGACGGCATCGGCGATGGCTTTGATGTGTTTTTCCGACCTAGCGTCGACTTCCCAATCCATTTCGAAGTCGGCGTCCGGGCGCACCGAGCCGTCCTTGGACGGCAGGTCGCGGATATGGCCGTAGCTGGCCAATACCGTGTAGCCGGACCCCAGGTATTTGTTGATCGTCTTGGCCTTTGCGGGGCTCTCAACGACGACGACGTCGGTCATATAAGACTTGCCTTTTCTCGGCCGACCTCGGTTCGCCCCCCAAGGGTCGGCTACTGTTCCATCAGCAGCGATACGCCGCCGCCGGGGTGCCTCTCTAACCGTCCTGCTAGTTCTAATTCAAGCAAAACCGTCGAGACCACTGCCAGGGAGAATTGGCAAACGCGGAGCAGTTCGTCAACCGTCGTGGGGGATGGGCCCAGCGCGGAAAGGATTTCGGCGCGTGCGGAATCGATGTCGTCCACATCGGTCAAAGATGAAGCATCCACTTGTTTTTCAATGATAATTTCCGTCGTTGGCGCGGGCCTTGATTGCGCCAGAACGGCAAAAACGTCCTCCGCCGATTCCGTCAGGACGGCGCCCTGGCGGATCAAATCGTTCGTTCCACGGGCCCTCGGGTCCATTGCGGCGCCCGGCACGGCAAAGATCTCGCGCCCCTGATCCAAGGCCATGCGAGCGGTGATCAGCGAGCCGGACCGGGGCGAGGCCTCGACCACCACGACCCCCCGGGCCATGCCGGAAATGATCCGGTTGCGGCGGGGGAAATGGCGGGCCTGGGGTTTGGTGCCCGGCGGGGCTTCGGATATCAGCACCCCGGTATCGGCGATGCGGTCGTAGAGATCGCGGTTCTCGGCAGGGTAGACGACATCCACGCCGCCGCCCAGGACAGCTGCCGTGCCGCTGGGCAGGGCGCCCTCGTGGGCGGCGGTGTCGATTCCGCGGGCCAAGCCGGACGCGACCATCAGCCCGCCGGCGCCCAAGTCGGCCGCCAGCTTCTTGGCGAACCGGCGACCGTTGACCGAAGCATTTCGCGCGCCGACCACACCGATTGTCTTCTTCCCCAAAAGCTCGTCGCGACCCCGGATATAAATGACCGGCGGCGGGTCATGGATATGGGCGAGCAGTGGAGGATAGGCGGGTTCGCCCCAGGCGACGGGGCGGGCGCCAATGCGTTCCGCAGCTTCCAGTTCTCGTTCCACCTCGTTGGTGGTCGCGATACGGAGATTGGCCTCGCGCCCGCCGCGGCGGGCAAGGTCGGGCAGGGCCGCCAGGGCTTTGCCCGGAGTGCCGAACCGTTCAAGAAGTCGAAAAAAGGTCCCCGGACCGACGTTGCCGGAGCGGATCAGGCGGAGCCAATCAAGGCGCTCCTCGTCATTTAGTGTGCGTCGGCGGTGGTCCGCCACTCTGTCCGGCATGGCGGTGGCCCCCAGGTACGTAACCGAAACAGGTTAGCTGAGGTGAAAATTCTGTAAAAGAGAAAATATAAAATCTAAATGCTCGGTTTGGTTGCGCGACCCAGAATCCACGCGGGGATCAACGCCAGTAGGAAGACCACGGCGACAACCACGAAAGCGTCTTGGAATCCTTGGGTGGTGGCCTGCGCATAGATGACTTTGGACAAGAAGTTGAGCGCGCCCGCCGTCTGGTGGGCATCCGGCACGCCACTCTCGTTCAGGACGCGCCCGATGGTTGATATGAATTCTCGGCTGAGCGGATTGGCCGAGGTCTGCGTGGCTGCGAGGGCGTCGGCGTGGAAGGCCGTGCGCTGTTCGGTGATCACGACGAACACCAGGGTGCCGAATGCGCCGCCCAACTGCCGCATGAAGTTATAGGTCGCGGCCCCGGCGTTGATCTTGTGTTCGGGGACGGCGCGCACCGCGGTCGTTCCCATTGTCGGCATCACCATGCCCAAAGCGACGCGCGTCAACAGAGTGTAGACCACCATCAGGAAGAACGAAGTGTTCACATCGGCGCGCCCGATCATCCAAGCCGCCGCCGTAAAGATGACGATGCCGATGAGGATTGGATAGTGCGGGGGAATGCGGTCGTTCAGCCGACCGATCACCAAGGTGATCAAGATCAGCAAGACGCCGGCCGGAACCAACACCATCCCGGAGGCCGTGGCGGTGAAGCCCTGGACCGTCTGGGCGAAAACGGGGATCGCATAGTTCGAGGCGAAGTTACCGGCCCCGAACAGGAAGGCGATCACCATGGCCGAGGCATAGGCCGGATTTTTGAACAAGGTGACGTCGAACATTGGGGATTCGGAACGGCTTTGATGGGTCAGGAAGACGATCCCGGCGACCACGCCGCCGATCAACAAGCCCACGACTTCGTTGGAATGCCAGCCCCAGCGCTGCCCGTTGGCAAGGCCGGTCATCAAGCTGGCGCAGAAGGTGCAAACAAGGGCCAGGCCGGTCCAATCGAACGGCGGCAGGGGGCCTTTGTGCCGTTCCTGCGGCAAGAAGCTGAGCCCCAGCAGGAAGCCGAGAAAGGCAAGCGGCAGCGGAACGAAAAAGATGTGGCGCCAAGTTACCAAATCAAGCGTCAGCCCGCCGAACACAGGGCCGAAGCTGGGGGCGAGAGTAATCCCGACGCTGTACATGCTGACCGCGAAGCCGCGTTTGTTCGACGGAAACACGGACACGATCGACGACAGCACCAGAGGCTGAATAATCCCGGCGGCGATGCCTTGCAGCATACGGCCCAGAATCAAGGTATCGATGTTGGGGGCCACGGTGCAGATTGCCGCGCCGATTGCGAACAGCACCAGGGAAAGAGAATAGGTGTAGCGCTGTCCCAGGGCCATGACGACCCAGCCGCTCAAAAGCTGGCTTGCCACCATGGTGGTGATGAAGGCCGTCGAGGCCCATTGCGCCTGATCTTGGCCGACGCCGAACGCGCCCATGATCGAGGGCACGGCGACATTGACCATTGTCCCCGATAACACCAGCGCGATGGCGCCGAGTAGACCCGATATGGTGACGAACCAACGGCGGAACGAACTGACGGGTTCTTCGGAGAATGGCGTTGATGCGACTTTACTGGTCAACGTCGATCTTGATCTCGACCATCATCCCGGGGCGCAACAAGCGCTGCTGCTGGTCGATGGCGATCCGCACCGGAAGGCGCTGCGTGATCTTGGTGAAGTTGCCGGACGGATTGGGGCTGGGCAACAAGGCGAACTCCGCCGTCGTTGCGTTGCCGATAACCTTGACCGTGCCGGTGAACTGCCGGTCCGGATAGGCGTCGACGGAAACCTCGACCTTGTCGCCGACCTTGGTCTTGCGGATATCGGTTTCCTTGATGTTGGCATCGATCCAAATGACGTCGGGGTCATGGATCAGGGCCAGACGCTGACCGGGAGTGACGTATTCGCCGACTTCGACAAAGGTCTTGTCGACCACGCCTTGGATCGCGCTGCGGATCGTGCGGTCGGACATGTCCAGGCGCTGCTCGGCCAGTTTGGCCTGCAGTTCCATTTCGCGGTGGCCGTAGACGGCGACTTCGCTTTCCAACACGCGCAGGCGTTCGCGCTCGGCCTCGACCTCGGCCAGTTTGGCTTCGGCTGAATGCAGGTCGGCCACGGCGATGCGGTGTTCACGCTGGATTTTGGTCAATTCGGTTTCGGCCTGATCGAGTTGCCGCCGCGAGGCGACGCGCTTTTCGAACAGGGATTGCGCGCGCTTTTGTTCGCGCAGCGCCAATTCCAACTGCGGCTGCAGCGACGAAACGGTAACCTGGGCGGCGGCCAGAATGGCCTGTTCCGATTTCAGCTTCGACGCCGTTTCCTTGTCGACCAGATTGCGTTCGGCAATCGTACGGTCGCGTTCGGCGCGCAGGCTGGCGATTTGTGCTTCAAGCTCGCGGACCTTCAGTTCGGACTCGCGGGCGTCGATGGTCATCATCACCGAACCGGGCTTGATGTCGTCGCCTTCGGTAACGCTGATCGACGTGACCCAGCCGGCAACGCGCGACGAGACGGTAATCAGGTCGCCGCCGATGCGGGCATCGACTTCGTGAATGTTGGTAACGCGGTCATGAATCTCGAGACCGCCAAAGACGGTCCCAAGGACACCGATCACGATGGCAATGGCAAGCCGGCGTTTGCGCGCCTTAAGGCGCTTTGCATTTTCGGCGGCGGCTTCTGCTATTGACGATGCATCGGCATTTGACCGCGGATCTAAATCCGTGGTGTCAGGCATGGATGTTTCCTCTGCTCCTCGGAGACAGCATTAAACCTAACAGCAATTGTATACAATTGGAAAGTAGGCCATTCGACATGTATTGGTTGATACTGTGAAAGGCGATATGGCCGAAGCGGCGGGAAACCAAGGGTCCCGAGGAAAATTAATTTGTGCGAGTGCGAAAAAACGGGCTGCGCCCGACGCGAGTTTTTATATAGTCTGATGTTAGATTCTTTTGAGTGAGCCCATGCGCAGACATTACCGAAACTCGATACTGAAGCTTGTGGCGCTCGCAATCGTCTGCGGTTTGGGCGGCTTTTTGGCCGAGCAATATGCGCTTCGGGCGACGATGACCGAGGATCGTCTGAACACGGCCGAAGAGATCGGAAAGCTCCGGTCCGGTCTGGAAAGTTTGCTGAACGCCGACGTGCAGTTGGTTCGCGGCCTGGTCAGCTACGTCAAGGCGCGCCCTGATCTGGGCCAGGAAGAATTCTCCCGAGTGGCGGCGGACCTGCTTGATGCGACCGGAAATCGGGTTCGCAATCTGGCGTTGGCCCGGGATCTTGTCGTCAGCCATGTTTATCCGGTCGAGGAAAACCGCGCCGCGATCGGCCTGGATTATCGAGAAACCCCCACTCAATGGCCGCAGGTCGAACGCGCCATTCGCGAGAATGTCGTCGTGATCGCGGGGCCCCTGGCGTTGGTTCAGGGGGGAATCGGTCTGGTCGCACGGTTCCCGGTCTACATCTATCCCGAAGGATGGGTGCCGGCGAAATTGTGGGGCATCGTCTCGACGGTGATCGATTTCAATACCTTCGTCCAAGATGCCAACCTGCCATTTTATCAGGAAGACTTCCGCCTGGCGCTGGTCGGGCGTGACGGCTTGGGCCGGAATGGCGAAGTGTTTTGGGGCGAGCCCGATGTCTTGCAGCAAGACCCCGTCCTGATGGACGTTCATCTGGTCAGCGGTACCTGGGCGATTGCCGCGGCTCCCCGCGCTGGCTGGCCCACCCGGTCCGGGTTGTTGTGGGTAAATATCGCGGGGACCTTGGTTGCCTTCGCCATCGGGGCGTTCATTCTGTTCACGAACCTGCGTCATGACCTGGATGCCGCGCATTCGACGGCATTGCTGAAGCGCGCCCGCCGGGAAGCGGAAGCCGCCCGGGAGACGGCCCAGCAGGCGAACAAGGCGAAATCGGAATTCCTGGCGGCGATGAGCCACGAACTGCGGACGCCTTTGAACGCGATCCTTGGGTTCTCCGACATTTTGTACAACCAGTATTTCGGGCCGCCGGGGTCCGGAAAGTACCGGGAATACGCGGGTGACATCCATTCCAGCGCCATGCATCTGTTGGATCTGGTCAACGACGTTTTGGATATCTCTGCGATCGAAGCGGGAAAGACGGCGCTGAACATCGAAACCATCGATGTCGGGGAGTTGATCGAAGAATGCGTCCATACGGTGCGCGAGCGGGCGGGGACGCAGAACGTCGCCTTGGAAACGCAAGCGCCGACGAGCCTGCCGAAATTGAATGCGGATCGGCGGGCGGTCAAACAAGTGCTGCTGAACCTGTTGTCAAATGCGGTCAAGTTCACGCCGGGCGGCGGCACGGTTTGCGTCTGTGCCTCGTCAAGCGATGGGATGATGGAGATCGAGGTCGTCGATACGGGGGTAGGCATCGCGGCTGATCGCCTGCCGCATATCACCACGCCGTTCACCGGGCATGCCCGAAATCCCTATACCTCGGAAAGGGGGTGGGGCTTGGGGTTGTCGATCTCCAAGGCCCTGATCGACCTGCATGGCGGTGACGTCGATATTCAAAGCGAGGTTGGGCGCGGCACGACCGTGATCGTGCGTTTGCGGCTGGATCAGCCGAACGAAGGCGACGGACATGGTGTGGAAGGTGGGCTGACGGGCTAAATGCCCGAAGGATCAGGCTTTGGTTTCCGGCGTGGGGGAATCGGACGCCGGGGATTTGTTCTTTTGCCCGATCTTGCTTTCCTGACCTTTCATCAGCCGCTTGATGTTGTCCTTGTGGCGGATGATCGCCAACACGGCCAATCCACCGGCCATCCAGGCCATTTCAGGGCTGTTGATCCAGAAAGCGTAGAACGGCGCCGCTGTCAGGGCGCCCAGAGCGGCCAGGGACGAAAACCGGAAGGTTCCGGCGACAAGCAACCAGGTCGCGCAGGCGGCCACGCCGACCATGAAGTCGACGGCCAGGAGAACGCCCAGGGTCGTCGCGACGCCTTTGCCGCCCTTGAACTTCAGCCAGACCGGGAAATTGTGGCCCAGGACACCGGCGAAACCGGCGATCATCCCGGCCTCGGGACCCAGCAAATAGGCCGCGCCGAGCGCCGCCGCAGCACCCTTACCGGAATCACAGATCAGCGTCGCCAGGGCCAAGCCCTTGCGCCCGGTGCGCAACACGTTGGTCGCCCCGATATTGCCTGAACCGATGGTCCGGATGTCGCCCAGTCCGGCCAAGCGGGTGAACACAAGTCCGAACGGAACGGAGCCCAGCAGGTAGCCGCCGATGGCAGCCAACGCGAAGGCGAGGTTGGCGTCGATGCCCCCAGCCATGACTTATTCCCCTCGGGTGTAGACCGTGCGGCCGTCGATCACGGTCCGCAGCACCAGTCCTTGGACCGGGCGGCCGTCGAACGGCGAGTTCTTGGATTTGGAATTCAATACGTCGGCGCTGACCTTCCAGGCTCGGTCCGGGTCGAACAGAACCAGGTCCGCTGGTGCGCCCGGCTTCAATCGCCCGGCGTTCATACCCATCAAATCAGCCGGTCCGCGCGTGATCAGGTCGATCGCGCGGAGCAGAGAGATATGCCCGTTGTGGTACATCTCCAAAGTGATCGGCAGCAGTGTTTCCAGGCCCACGCCACCCGATGCGGCCTGCGCGAAGGGAAGGCGTTTGGCTTCTTCGTCCTGCGGCGTGTGGTCGGACGCGATGCAATCGACCACGCCGTCGGCAATCGCCTGGACCATGGCCTGCCGGTCGTCCTCGCCACGCAACGGCGGGGTCAGCTTGGCAAAGGTCCGATAGTCGCCAATGGCATGTTCGTTCAAGGCGAAATAGGGCGGTGCGGTGTCGCAGCTGATCGGCAGGCCGCGATCTTTCGCGCGGCGGATGACGTTGATGCTCTCGGCGGTCGAGATATTGGCCAAATGCAGGCGGCCGCCGGTCATCTCAACCAGACGGATATCCCGTTCGACGATGATGATTTCGGCTTCGCGCGGGATCCCGGCCAAACCCAGGCGGGTCGCATTCTCGCCCAGGTTCATCACGCCGCCCTTGGCCAGCGAACGCTCTTCCGGATGTTCGCAGATCAGCAGCCCAAAGGTCGCCGCATAGGCCAGGGCCTGGCGGAGGACCAGGGTATCGGCGATCGAGGCGCTGCCGTCGGTAAAGGCCAGCGCGCCGGAATCGCGCAACAGTTTCAATTCAGCCAGTTCCTTGCCGGCCAACCCTTTGGTCACGGCGCCATAGGTATAGACCTTGGCCAGCCCGGCCAGACGCGCGCGGCGGGCGACGAATTCGACCACCGACATATCGTCGATGCAGGGATGGGTATCGGGCAGGCAAAGCAGGGACGTTACGCCGCCCGCTGCCGCCGCGCGACCGGCGGTGGCGAATGTTTCCTTCTGCTCTTCGCCAGGCTCTCCCAGGCGCGTCCGGATATCGACCAGACCCGGCGCCAAACAGGCCCCTGCGCAGTCGACGACCTTGGCGTCTTCGGGGGTGCCGCCGTCGAACAGGCCCGGTCCGGCATCGATGATGCTCTCGCCGTCGGTCAGCACGCCGCCCTTGGCGTCCCAGCCTTCGGCCGGGTCGAGCAAGTGCGCGTTGACGTAGGCCACGCGGCCGAGGGGTTCGTCCAGTTTTACCGCCATATTCCGAGGTCGGCTTTCGTCACAAGTTGGTTTCGCCAAGTGGGTCCAGATTGTTGGCGAGAATTTCCAACGCCGCCATGCGGACCGCCACACCCATCTCCACCTGTTCGCGGATGACCGAGCGATAGAAATCGTCGGCGACTTCCGCGTCGATTTCGACGCCGCGGTTCATCGGTCCGGGATGCATGATCAGGGCGTCCGGCTTGGCATTCGCCAGCATCTCGTAATCCAGCCCGAAATAGGTAAAGTACTCACGCACCGAGGGGAAATAGTTGGACTGCATGCGCTCCTGCTGCAGGCGCAGCATCATCACGATGTCGCAGTCCTTCAGGCCCTCGGCCATGTCGTGGAAAACTTCGACCCCCAGGTGCTCGGCCCCATAGGGGATCAGCGTCTTCGGCGCGATCAGACGAACCCGCGCACCCATGGTCGTCAGCAAATGGATGTTCGACCGGGCGACGCGTGAATGCAGGATGTCGCCGCAGATCGCGACTTGAAGTCCGGCCAGTCGGCCCAGGCGGCGGCGAATCGTCAATGCGTCCAGTAGGGCCTGCGTCGGGTGTTCGTGGGCGCCGTCGCCGGCGTTGATCACCGCGCAGTTGACCTTTTCCGACAGCAGCTTGACCGCGCCGGAGTCGGCATGGCGCACGACAAGTACGTCCGGATGCATGGCGTTCAGCGTCATCGCCGTATCGATCAGGGTTTCGCCCTTTTTCATCGAACTGGCGGAGATCGACATATTAATGACGTCGCCGCCCAGTCGCTTGCCCGCCAATTCGAACGAGGTCCGGGTGCGGGTCGATGCTTCGAAGAAAAGGTTGATGACTGTCCGCCCGCTCAGCACCGATTTCTTTTTATTCGGTTGGCGGTTCTGTTCGACGTAAGTCTCGGAACGGTCCAATAGAAATGAGATTTCGGCCGGGGTCAGCCCCTCAATGCCAAGCAGGTGGCGGTGGGGAAATTCAGTGGTTGCCAAGTCGCCGGAAATCATGGGGCCGGACTATAGGCCTGAGTCTCGAAAGCGTCACGAAAAATTGCCGGTGGTGGATGGCCGAGAAATTTAGTGGCAAGATGGACCCCGCCCAGGCGTATGCGGAACAAATAAATATCAAGGGTTTCAGGGTTTGATCTCTGGCGGTGAAGAAGAGGGCGATGGAGTGGCGGGGCCGGGCCTGGATGCAGTCCTGGACCGGCTGCATGACGGGATCGCGGTTTTCGATTCGGAAGACTGTTTGATTTTCGCCAACCGGACCTGTTTGGACATGTTCGCTCCGATCGCCGGTCGGTTCGAACGCGGGACGCCGTTCGGGGCCCTGATGGCCGCGGCGGGCGACAAGAAAATGATCGCCGACGCCTTTATCGGGCCCGGAGAAATCGAATTCGCAGACGGACGGACGATGTTGCTGCGGGAATCCCGCCTGGACCGGGGCGGGGTGGTGCGGACCTTCACGGACCTGACCGAATATCGGCTTGCCGAACAACAGATCGCCTACATGGCCAGCCATGACGACGTCACCGGCTTGCCGAACAGATCTCTGTTCATGGACCGGTTGAATGTCTCCTTGCGGCAATCTGCGCGTGAGAAAAGCCGTGTCGCCGTGTTGTTCGTGGACTTGGATGGGTTCAAGCCGGTCAATGATCGCCTGGGACATGAAGCCGGCGACATTGTTTTGCACCAGGTCGCGGTGCGTCTTGTGGCGCGCGTTCGCGCGTCGGACACCGTGGCGCGATACGGTGGCGACGAGTTCACGTTGATCCTCAACCAGGTTTCGAATGCGCAGGACGTCGGGCGGGTCGCGCAATCGATTGTCGATGAATTGACGCGGCCGTTCACGGCAAAGCGCGAGACGGTGATGATCGGCGCCAGCGTCGGCGTTGCGATGTACCCGGATCATGGGGAACAAGGCGAAGCGCTGGTCCGCGCCGCCGACAAGGCGATGTATCAAGTAAAGCATTCGGGAAAACGCGGGTATCGCCTTGCCGGTCGTTGATCGGCCCGCGCCTATCGGGCGTCCAATGCACCCTGCAATATATAAGTAGCGGCGAGCTTATCGACGACCTGTCCCCGTCGGGCGCGGGTCATATCGACCTCGTCCACCAGCATGCGTTCGACGGCCACGGTCGACAGGCGTTCGTCCCAAAAGGAGATCGGCAGGTCCCGCTTTTCCATCAGGTTTTTGGCGAATTGCCGGGTCGATTGGCAACGCGGCCCTTCGGTTCCGTCCATGCTTACGGGCAGGCCGAGGACAATGCCCTTTACTTCTTGCGCGTCGATGATATCGAGCAGGGTCGTCGCATCGGCGGTGAACTTGCCGCGTTTGATGGTGTCGTAGGGTGACGCGATCGTTCGCATGACGTCGGACAAAGCGACGCCGATGGTTTTGGACCCCAGGTCCAGTCCCATCAACCGGCCATAATCGCCGACCGAAGACTTCATTTCCGCCAATGTCATGACCGTCATTACGCCGTGCTCCGATTTTCCAGCCTGATGCCCTTGCGACGGGCGGGAAGTCCCGATGGAAAAGGTGGGTGGTGCTAACTCTTTGATAGAGGTAACATATATTTCGTTTCAAGGGGATTGAGCGCAGGTCATTGCGGGGGGTCCGCAGGACGGGCAAGGCGGTTCGATAATGATGCGGCCATTGCAGTTCGCAGGTTCGAAGAGGGGGCAGCGTGGAATGCTGCGTCCCTTGCGTTGCGCCCGCTCCAAGACAATTTCTCTGCTGGCGCTCGGTCTCATCGGTTTATGCGCTGCTCCGGAAATTTCCAATGTCGCTTGGGCGCAAGCGAAACCGGCGCCTGAGAGTTCCGAAAAATCCGCGGAAATTATGTTTCTTGGTCAGAAGGTGACGCCTCGGCCCGGAACTTATGTCGTGACTAAAGACGTCAATGTTCGCGCCGCGCCGGAAATGAACGGAAAGAAGGTCGCGAGTTTCCAGGAAGGCGAGCGGGTTCAGGTTGTTGGGAAGGCCGCCGGTAGCTGGCTGGCTGTGCGGCAGGAAGGCAAGGATTTGGGCTTCGTATACGGGCCCGTGCTCATGCCGGTCATTGATGCCGTGATCAAAGTGCCGCTGACGGGCACGGTCGCTTTGGACAGCGGCAAGTGTGCCTATCGAATCGTTTTCGAAGGCGAAAGCCCGATCGAGGGGCAGCTGTTCAATTCGGTCGATTATCGCGCGATGCTGGAATGCCGACGCGGAGGGGCGTCATTCGCGTTCGAGATGCCGCTATTTATAACCGAAGGCCCATACAATGGGGGCGGGCGGTCAATCAGCCAGATCGGCATGGACGTGTTGGAACTGGCCCAGGAATATGAACGGGTATTCTCGACCAACCTTCTTTACGACGCGGAGAAAGGCGAAGTGCGGCTCGACGGTGTCAGCATGGACAAGTACATCGTAAGCGGCAAGATCCCGCCGATCCCCGCCACAGACGTCCCTGCCGCTTTGAATGCGGCAATTACCCTCGCCGTGGGGGCGTGGTCGCCTGCTTTCTGGACGGATCTCGCGAAAGCGCTGCGTGGGGCGGGCGGCTAATCGCTCATTTCCAAATTTAGATGCTGATCCACGGTGCCGGTTACGTTTCGTGACCGTGTCATCCGGGTTCAAGCGTGACTTTTTTGCACCGCTCGGGCCGCGAAAAGACAACATGTCTTGTTGCCTGTCTCATGGGGCTTGGCGATTTTTGGTCGAAAATTGGTCGTTAAAGGGAAAAATTCGTCTTTTGGGCAAAAATTTCTTTCAAAAAATGCACAAAAATTAGGCATCATTTGGCCTGTGCAACCAAAATACGCATCAAATTGTGGCAATTTTGCAACAACTTGATGGTGAACATTATCTAACTAATTGATTTAAAATGATAAATTAATTTGTACGCTTCTGGCACTCAATTTGCTACCACCAAAATCTGTGGGGTGTATGCCTCGGGTAAACTGTGAAAAAGGATCAAGAAAATGGCATCTGTGGTGCGGCTTTTGAGTGCCCTCGGTTTTGTCGCGGTTGTGGGAGCGTCCCTGCCCGCCAAAGCTGAAGACTTCAAGTTTCCTGGCACCTTCTCGGCCAATGCCGGCCTGGTGACCGAATATCGTTTCCGTGGTCTTGACCAGTCCTCGCAAAAACCGGCCATTCAGGGCGGTATTGACTGGTCCATGGAAACCGGCCTGAACGACACGTCCGTTTATCTCGGCACGTGGGGTTCCAACGTCGACTTCGGCGACTCCGACAAGGCTTCCGCTGAAATCGATTACTACGGCGGCATGACCGGCTCCTTCATGGATGTGGGCTGGGACGTCGGCTTCATCTATTACTCCTACCCCGGCGCTTCCGATGCCGTTGACTACGACCTGTGGGAAATCTCCCTGGGCCTGAGCTACGACATCATGGAAGGCCTGTCGGTCGGTGCCAACTACGCCTATTCGCCGGACTTCTTCGGTGGCAGCGGCGACGGTCACTGGTTCACCGCCAACGTGTCCTACGCTGTTCCGGTCAAAGTCCTGGCGGGTATCACGCTCGACGCCTCCATCGGCCGTCAGCTGATCGAAAAGAACACCACTTTCGCTCAGCCTGACTACGTCACCTGGAGCATCGGCGCGACCCTGGGCGTGACGGACAACGTCTCCCTCGGTGTGCAGTATGTCGACACGAACATTTCCAACAGCCGCCTGGCTGAGGAAGTGATCATCGGCTCGCTGACGGCGTCCTTCTAAGACGCTCTGCCGAGTGCCTGATTTCACTGGCGACCGCCTCGATCCTTTCGTAGCGAACGCCGGTTGAGCAAAGGCCGCAAGTTGCCCCCTGTCGGACAGATGATCCGACAGGGGGAGCTTGCGTTTTTTTATGCCTTTTTTCCGTGGGGCGTCGCGGAAGGCCGCTGATGCAAATGCCGGTCTGGCCCCGCCGCCGGGCCTTGCCGCCCGGGGGCGTGAATGTTACTTTCCGCGCCCCAGCCGCACGGTTTCGCACCGCGCCGGATTCCGTAACGCCCAACCTTCTGGACCCGCCATGTCATTAGATAAAAACGACGTCCGCCGCGTCGCCTTCCTGGCCCGCATCAAGGTCGATGAAGACGCCTTGCAGCCGGTGGCCGAGGACCTGAACAACATCATCGGCTGGGTCGAGCAATTGTCCGAGGTCGATACCGACGGCGTCGCCCCGATGACCGGTGTCGCGGGCATGACGATGAAGCAGCGCGAAGACGTGGTGACTGACGGCGGCGATCCGGACAAGGTGCTGCGCAACGCGCCTGACCGGGTGAACGATTTCTACACCGTGCCCAAGGTGGTCGAATAATGACGGACCTGAATTCCCTTACGATTGCCGAGGCCGCCCAAGGGTTGGACCAGGGCGACTTTTCCGCCGTTGAATTGACGGACGCCTGCCTGACGGCGGCCGAGGCGGGCAAGGACCTGAACGCCTTTATCACCCTGACGCCGGAGATCGCCCGCGAGCGTGCGCAGGCGTCGGACGCACGCCGTTCCAAGGGCGCTGCCCTGGGCGTCCTCGATGGGGTGCCCGTGGCGGTCAAGGACCTGTTCTGCACCGAAGGGGTGCTGACCACCGCCGCGTCCCACATTCTGGACGGCTTTACCCCGACTTATGAATCCACCATCACCCGCAACCTGATCGATGCGGGCGCGGTGATGATCGGCAAGACCAACCTGGACGAGTTCGCCATGGGCTCATCCAACATGACCAGCTTCTACGGCCCGGTGAAAAACCCTTGGGTCGGCCCGAACGGCGAAGACTTGGTGCCGGGCGGCTCGTCCGGCGGGTCCGCCGCCGCGGTCGCCGCCCGCATTTGTCCGGCGTCGCTCGGTACCGACACGGGCGGCTCGATCCGCCAACCGGCGTCGCTCTGCGGGATCGTCGGGTTGAAGCCGACCTATGGCCGCTGTTCGCGCTGGGGTGTCGTTGCCTTCGCCTCCAGCTTGGATCAGGCCGGGCCGTTCGCCCGCACGGTCGAGGACGCGGCGATCATGCTGGGGACAATGGCCGGGCACGATCCGATGGATTCGACCTCGGTCCCGCAAGACGTTCCCGATTTCCGCGCCGCCGTGGCGGGCGGGGTCAAGGGTCTGCGCATCGGTATTCCCAAGGAATACACCATGGACGGCATGCCCGCCGAAATTCAGGCGCTCTGGGATCAGGGGGCGGCTTGGTTGAAAGAGCAAGGGGCCGAGATCAAGGAAGTTTCTCTGCCGCATACCAAATACGCCCTTCCGGCCTACTACATCGTCGCCCCGGCCGAGGCCTCGTCGAACCTGGCGCGCTACGACGGCGTGCGCTACGGCCTGCGGGTCGATGGCGACAGTCTGGACGAGATGTACGCCAACACCCGCGGCGAAGGCTTCGGGGCCGAAGTCCGCCGCCGCGTGATGATCGGCACCTATGTGCTGTCGGCGGGCTATTACGATGCCTATTACGTCAAGGCGCAGCAGGTCCGGACCCGGATCCTCGAAGACTTCACCAAGGCCTTCGAGCAGGTCGACGTGCTGCTCAGCCCGACTGCACCCAATGCGGCCTTTCCGATCGGGGCCAAGATGGACGACCCCATCGCCATGTACCTGAACGACGTCTTCACCGTTCCGGCCAACCTGGCGGGCCTGCCTGGGATCAGCGTCCCGGCGGGGGTGGACAAGGACGGCCTGCCGCTCGGCCTGCAATTGGTGGGTAAGCCGTTCGACGAAGAAACCCTGCTGCGCGCGGCCCGCGCGGTCGAGGACGCGGCCGGGTTCAGCGCCCTGCCGAAATACCTGGGAGGGCAGGCCTGATGAGCTACATCATTCATGGCGATACGGGCGACTGGGAAGTCGTCATCGGCCTGGAAGTCCACGCCCAGGTCGCGTCCAAGGCCAAGCTGTTTTCCGGCTCGCCCACGGAGTTCGGCGCCGAGCCCAATTCCCAGGTTTCGCTGATCGACGCCGCCATGCCGGGCATGCTGCCGGTGATCAACGGCTATTGCGTCGAACAGGCGGTAAAGACCGGCCTGGGCCTGAACGCGCAGATCAACAAGCGCAGCGTGTTCGAACGGAAGAACTATTTCTATGCCGACCTGCCGCAGGGTTATCAGATCAGCCAATACCTGCATCCGGTGGTCGGCGAGGGCATCGTCACCGTCGATCTGGCCGACGGCACTAGCCGCGACATCGGTATCGAGCGCCTGCATATGGAGCAGGACGCGGGCAAGTCGATGCACGACCAGGACCCCAAGCGCTCGTTCATCGACCTGAACCGCGCCGGTGTCTGCCTGATGGAAATCGTGACCAAGCCGGATATCCGCTCGCCGGAAGAAGCCGGGGCCTTCGTGCGCAAGCTGCGCTCGATCCTGCGTTATCTGGGAACCTGCGACGGCAACATGGAGCAGGGCTCGATGCGCGCCGACGTCAACGTCTCGGTCCGCAAGGTCGGCGAGGAAGGCTTCCGTACCCGCGCCGAGATCAAGAACGTGAACTCCGTCAGGTTCATCATGCAAGCCATCGAGATCGAGGCCGAACGCCAGGTCGAGGTTCATGAAAGCGGCGGCGACGTCGTTCAGGAAACGCGCCTGATGGACCCGGTCAAGGGCGAGACCCGTCCCATGCGGGTCAAGGAATTCGCCCACGACTACCGCTATTTCCCGGACCCGGATCTGCTGCCGCTGGAATTCGACGATGCCTTCATCGAGAAGCTTCGCGCCTCGCTGCCGGAGCTGCCGGACGCCAAGAAGACGCGCTTCATGGACGACATGGGGCTGAGCGCCAAGGATGCCTCGACCCTAGTCGCCGACCGGGAAAGCGCCGAATACTTCGAGGCCGTGGCCGCCAGCCATGACGCCAAGAAGGCCGCCAACTGGGTCACCAACGATCTGTTCGGTGCGCTCAACAAGGCAGGCCTGTCGATCGCCGACAGCCCCATTTCGGCGGAGCACCTGTCCAAGCTGTTGACCCTGATGGATGACGGAACGATTTCCGGCAAGATCGCCAAGGACGTGTTCGAGATCATGTGGGAAACCTCGGGCGATCCGGAAAAGATCGTCGAGGAAAAGGGCCTGAAGCAGATCACAGACACCGGCGCGATCGAAGCGGCGGTCGACCAGATCATCGCCGACAATCCCGGCCAGGCCGACGAAGTGCGCGGCGGCAACGACAAGGCCATCGGCTGGTTCGTCGGTCAGGTCATGAAGGCGACCCAGGGCAAGGCCAACCCGCAACAGGTCAACCAACTGCTGCGTGACAAGCTGAAGGGCTGAAGACGGTGATTATCCGCCCCTTCGCCGCCAAAGATCACGCACGGGTCCGCCAAATCTTCCTGGACTGGAACCATCACATCACACAGCCGGGGATGGAGAAGCTGTTCGAGTCCTATATCCAATTGGCGTTGGACGAGGAAATCGACTGCATCGAGGATTATTACGGCCGTCCCGGTTTCGGTTTCTGGGTGGCTGAAATCGACGGTGAGGTCGCGGGCATGGTCGGTCTGGAAGACGTCGGCAAAGGCGCCGCCGAAGTTCGCCGGATGTACGTCGCCGCTGAATTCCGCCGCCAGGGGCTGGGCCGCAAGCTGCTGCGCTTCGTCGAGGACAAAGCGCGGGAAAAGGGCTACGAGCGGATGGTCCTGTCGACCTCGGCCCTGCAACCGCAGGCCAAGGCGCTGTACGAGGTTGCTGGCTATGACCTGGAGCGCGAGGAAGTCTCGACCACGCAGACCAAGCGCACCGCCGGGTCCGGCCTGATGCGCTATTACTTCGCCAAGGATCTATAGGATTTAGGCGACCGGCAGAGATACCGTGAAGATCGTGCCGCCGCCCGGGTTCGGGGAGATGTCCAGGCGGCCGTTGTTGACCTGCACCAACTGACGACACAGGGCCAAGCCCACGCCGGTCCCGACCTCGCCCTTGCCGCCGGTCGCCAGGTCGGCGCTGGCCCCGGACAGCACGCGGGTAATCAGATGCGGGTCCATGCCGATGCCGGTATCGGCGATTTGGATATGGGCTTCCTTGCCGTCGTCGAACACCTTGACCGTGACGAAGCCGCCTTTGGGCGTGAACTTCAGCGCGTTGTTGATCAGGTTCCTGATGACGGTCGACATCTGATGCCGGTCAGCCTGAACCTTGACCGGCGGGCCTTCTTCGATGTCGAGCTTGACCCCGCGTAGCGAGGCGTCTGCGGAATAGACACCCGCAGTCTCGCGGGTCAGTTGTCCCAGGTCCGTCATTTCAAGATGGGTTTGACGCTGCCCGGTTCGAACCAGTGCCCATTCCAACAGGTTTTCGAGCACTTCGGAGGCGTTGCGCCCGGCGTCATACAGCTTTGCGCCGTAGTCCTGGACCGTTTTGGAATCGAGCGCCCGGTTCGGGTCCGCCAGCAACTGCGCATAAATCAGAAGCGGGTTGAACAGGTTGCGGATGTCGTGACCGATCACGGTCAGCAGCACGTCTTTTTGGCTGTTGCTTTCCTCGAGCTCGCCCGTCCGCAGGGCCAGGGCCCCTTGGGCCCGTTCTCGTTCGTCCATTTCCAGGCGCAGGCGACGGTTGAACGCCGCCAACCACAATCCGCCCAGCAGGGCCAGGATCGCGATGCCGGAGGCGACGAAGAATGCCCAGCGCATCCACATCGGCAGGGGGCGCGAGCCATGGGTTTCGTATATGAAGCCGTCCAATCCCATGTCGGGCGGCAGTAGGCCCAGACCGGCGTAATGATGGGCGATGCGCTCCCAGCGGGCGGGATTGATGAAACCCAGGGGAACGACGTCAGCCAGAATCAGGTCGGCCGATTTGCGCGCCTCGTAGACCAGATTGTCTCGGGTCTTGCGGGTGCTGTACTCATCCAGGATCAAGTCGACGATTTCTTCCTGATGGCTCATCGCGTAGCGCCAGCCTTCCAGGGACGCATCGAGGAATGCCTGAACCAGCTTCGGGTCCTTGTCGATCATGTTCTGGGTGGTGAACAGGTTGTCTCCGTAGAAGTCGATCCCCCCGTCGATCGGGCGGAACAGACGCACGGGGCCGACCTCGCGCTCGTACTCGTATGGCTCGTCCGTCGAATAGACGCTCATCGCATCGACCCGACCGCCCTGTAGGTCGTGGGTATTGAAGGTGTGATCGACGAAGTTCAGATGTTTGACGTCCAGGCCCTCGGCGGCGAAATAGGCCAGCAGTTCTGTCTCGTGCGGGGCGATCATGATCTTGCCGCGGGCAAGCTGATGAATGTTGTGGAACTCGCTGCGCGCGTCCAGCATCAGTGACAGGGGCGAATGCTGGTAGACCACGGCAAGGACGACGACCGGCTTTCCGGCAGCCCGCATCATCAGCAGATCCGTGGTGCCGACACCGAATTCGGCATTGCCGTCAGCGACGCTTTCCATCGGTTTGTGACCGGGCTGGGCAGGGGTGATCGTCACGTCCAGGCCGCGCGACCGGTAAAAGCCCTTGGCCTTGGCGGCGTAATAACCGGCAAACTGAAATTGATGCGCCCATTTCAGTTGAAGGGTGACCTTGGTCAGCTTGCCGGGCTTCTTATCCTCGGCCAGGGCCGCGCCGCAGGGCGCCAGCGCCAACAGAAAAAGGGCGGCCAGCACCAAGCCGGCCAATCGCATCCTGAAAGGCTTATCCAAATTATTCGCGTTCACGCCGGTCATGGATCACGATCACGTTCGGGTTTCGGTGGATATTAGAATGATGGCAAAGCAGAACCGCGCGCATCCTTTCCCCACCGTGAGTTGTGCCAACAGGGTGCAAAATTGATGGTAATTATACAAGAGGCATAACATAGGTCCGTTTTTCAGGAGTTCCAGCGCTGTTTGATGCCGAAACAGAGAACGTGGCCGAGGTCGACTTGGCCGAGGCAACCGACGATGCGCTTTATTGCGCGCGTTGCGGCCACCTTGTGACCCGCCAGCGCTGGGCCATCGCGCCGGGCGGGGACCGAGAGCGCGTCTGCGCGAATCCGGCGGGGCGTATGTTCGTCGTCGTCAGTTTTGCCGAAGCGCCGGGCGCGGCTGATGTCGGCCCCCCGACCGAGGATTATTCCTGGTTCAAGGGTTATGCCTGGAACTTCGCCCATTGCCGGGGCTGTAACAGTCATCTTGGATGGCGTTACACCAGTAACGGCACGCCGCCGGTGTTCTGGGGGCTGATCAAGGATATGCTGAGAAACTCGCCGATTTAGGAAGTCGACATGACCGTAAAGCCCCTGGTTTCCATCACATACTGCATCCGCTGCCGCTGGCTGTTGCGGGCAGCCTGGATGGCGCAGGAATTGTTGAGCACGTTCGAGGATACCTTGGGCGGGGTGACCTTATGCCCCGACGACATCGGTGGACGGTTTATCGTGCGGGTGGATGATGTCGTGATCTGGGACCGCAAGCGCGACGGCGGTTTTCCCGAAGCCAAGGACCTGAAACAGCGCGTCCGCGACATCGTCGCGCCGGATCGCGATTTGGGTCATTCGGACAAAGGCGCATAGCGCATCGCGTTCCGGCCACTGATTTATGAACTCTAGACTGGGGGACAAGGATATGACGACAAGCTGCATCGCCGTTTCGGCGCCGGGCGACATGGGCCATGCCGTGGGCAAGGTTCTGGGCGAACACGGCAACGATGTGATCACTTGCCTGGCCGGGCGAAGCGAGCGCACCCGCGGCCTTGCGGCCAAGGGAAACTTCCGCGATGTGCCGGACCTGGAGACCCTGGTCAGTGAGGCCGACATGATTCTGTCGATCCTGCCGCCCGCCAATGCTTTGGCCCAGGCGCAGGATCTGGCGGCGGCGATGAAAGCCGCTGGCTCGACGGCGGTATATGTGGATTGCAACGCGGTCTCGCCGGCGACGGCGGCAGAGGTCGGAGCCGTGATGGCCGATGCGGGCGCGCCCTTCATCGATTGCGGCATCATCGGTCTGGCCCCGATCCCGGGGCGGTCAACGCGGTTCTATGTCTCCGGCCCGGACACGGCGCCGATGGTCGCCTTGGACGGGCAGGGGATTACAGTGATCGACATGGGCGCAGATATCGGCCGAGCATCAGGTTTGAAGATGGCCTATGCGGGCCTGACCAAGGGCACGAATGCGCTGTATACGGCGGTGCTGATGTTGGCCCACAGATTGGACCTGTTCGACGATCTGATCGGCGAGTTCGAGGACAGCCAGCAGGCGGCATTGAAGCGGATGCGGGGATCGGTCCCGCGCCTGCCCGCCGATGCGGGCCGTTGGGTGCGTGAGATGGAGGAAATCGCCGCGACCTATCGTGACGCGGGCCTGCCCAGCGGGTTTCACGACGCCTCGGCGGATATCTTCCGTATTTTGGCGGAAACGCCGTTCGGCGCGGAAACGCGCGAAACCATCGATCCGAACCGGACGATGGAACAATCGATTCCCGTATTCGTCGATCAGGCGGTGAAACCAGGCCCCGAAAAATAAGGCCCGGAAAATAAGACCCGGAAACAGCAGGGCGCAGCGCAGACGGGGGAACGGCCCCCGGCCCGAGGTGCGTCGTTACTGCTGTGTCGGCTTTGAGGCCACGGAGGGGCCTTCGTCGGCCAGGGTCGGGCCGTCGGCGGGGATCGCCCCGGCGCCGTTGGTCACTTCCCACTGGCGGTGCTGTTCGTACAAGGTCTTTTCCGTGGTGTAGCGGTCGACCGAATTGGACGTCGCCGCCTTGATCGCGTCCTGATTGTCCGAATAGGTGACGGTGCCCTGCGCGGCGGCACCAGCAAGCGGCAGCGGGCTGGCAAGGCCGGTCAGGATATCGCCCGTGGCGTCACGCAGGTTGCTGGGACCCAGGATCGGAAGGACGATATGCGGGCCCGGTTCCATTCCATTGGCGCCAAAGGCCTGCCCCAGGTCTTCCTGCCGCGAATGAATGCCCATGTCCGTTGCCGGGTCGGCCAGGCCGCCGACGCCGACGGTCGAGTTGACCAGGAAGCGCTTGGTCGCGTTGCCTGCGTTTTCCGTGTCGCCCTGCAACAGCGAAGAAACGGCGGTCACCGGCTCGGCCAAGTTCTTGGCGGCGCTGGAGATCGCTTGCTGCAGGCCTTCGGGCGTGACGGCCTTGTATCCGTCGATCAGCGGATCGAGGATCAGGCCGCGAAACAGGTTATTGAATTCCGAGGTCACGCGGTTGAGGGATTCCAGCGGATCGTCGTCCTTGGCGCCGGCATCGCCCTGAGGCGCGTGGTACATCATTTTGATTTCCGACGGCGGGGTGTTGGCTTGCTCCTTGGCGGAAGCGGCCTCATCGGCCTGTGCGCCGGTCATGCCGAGCATCAGAGCGACGGCAGCCGCAGCGGGTAGCCGGAAGAAGTCTTCCGAAAAACGGGTCCGGGTCATGATCAGGTCTCCATAAAACGCACGTTTCTGCGCGTTCGCGTCCATTGCCTTTTGTAAGTCCCCTCAGGTCTACAAGAGTGCCACAGGCCGGGCATATTTCGATAGTTAAATGTTAGGAAGTGCTGCAGCTGAATTCACAAAATAACGGATGAAATAAACTGAATTCGTTGCTTGTTCGTCTATCGGATGAATGCGCGCGCCGCCAAATAAACCCCTAGCAGCAGAAGGCCGAAAAAGAACGCTCGCCGAAAGGCCTCGGCGGGAAGACGGCGACGGATGCGTTGACCGCCGATCATGCCGAGCGCTGCGGGGATCAATGCGCCAGCGGAAGCCAGCGCCATTTCGCCGCCCAGGATGCCGTGGCCGGTCAGGCTGGCGGCTTGGCCCAGTGTGACGATGGTGAAGGCAATGCCCATCGCCTGGACCAAGCCGTCACGGCCGAGGCCCAGAGCTTGTAAATAAACCGCGCCCGGCATGGTGAACGATGCGACCGCGCCCGAGGCGACGCCGGCGGTCAGTCCCATGAGCGGGCTGAGCAGGGGCTCCCACCGCCCGGGCGGCGGAATCTGCGGGGTCAGCAGCGAATACAGGGAGTAGACGGCCAACAGAATGCCCAGGGTGCCGGATAGCAGATGGGCTTCGACCACGACCAGTAGCCAAGCCCCGAACCATGTGCCGATCACCGACGTGAGCAGGAGCGGCCAGAGCCGGCGGACCAGAATTTTGAACTGTCCGCCGACGGCTCCCTGCCAGACATTGGTCAACAAAGCCGGAACGACGACCAGTTGGACCGCTTCGTGCAAGCCGATAATCGCGGTCATCAGGCCGACGGCGACGGTTGGCAGCCCCACGCCGACGACACCCTTGATTGCGCCGGCGATCAAAAAAATGACGCCGACAAGGGCGATGGTCTGAAGTTCGGGCATGCGGGTCCTGGCGTGGTTTCAAGGGGTTAAACCGGAACTGAAATGGCTGTTTAACACAGTGCGGTCATAAATCGGCGGCAAACGATACGTCAGCCGCCGAACCTTGTACTGCTTTGGTTGTTTTCCCATATGGGCGGGGGCTATTGTCTGCCCTGCCGAACGGCATCTCCCTGCGATAATAAGAAGTGAATGAAACTCCGTGATTAAGAATATCTGGAACAAGATTTTCGGCCCCGAAGCCGAAGCGCGTCGCCTGAACCGCGATACGAAGTACATCCTGCATGCCTTGACCGAAGAGCATTACGGCCCGATCCGGGCCGAGGTCGCACGCGACTTGCGCAAGGACTTGGATCACCTGCACGAGACCTTCATCGAAAAGGACGAGGTCTATGGCTACAAGCGGGCCCAGGATCACATGCGCCGAATGCATAACGAAGCCCGCAAACAGCGGGATCAGCAGACGTTGACCGCCTTGACCCTGGCGATCATCTACATGCGGGCCGAACGGGTCGGCCCTGCGGCCCAGGGCGCATGCGACGCAATCCACGCCTACCTGGATGAATGGGCGCCGGTGACCGAAGAAAACAGCGGTGTCCTTCCGCCCGCGACGGCGGATTGACGTCGGGTCATCAAGGACTTGCCCGCATATCGAGTTGCCTTATGCTGGCGGCCAATGATTCGACAATTCCGGCGACGGAGGAAATTTTCAAATGATCGATTTGTATACCTGGGCCACGCCGAACGGGCGCAAGGTCTCCATCATGCTCGAAGAACTGGGCCTGCCGTATAACGTGATTGAAGTGAATATCTCGCAAGGGGAGCAGCACTCCCCGGCGTTTCTCGAGATTTCGCCCAACAACCGTATTCCCGCCATCGTCGATCCGGACGGTCCGGACGGAAAGCCGATTTCCGTCTTCGAAACGGGCGCGATCCTGGTCTATCTGGCGGAGAAGACAGGTAGCGACCTGCTGCCGAAGGGCGGGCGCGAGCGGGTTGCGACCTTTGAGTGGCTGATGTGGCAGATGGGCGGCGTCGGCCCGATGTTCGGCCAGGCTCACCATTTCATGTTCAAGCCCAAGGAAGTCGTTCCCTATGGCCAGAAGCGCTATCACGACGAAACCAAGCGCCTCTACATGGTCATGAACGATCGCCGTCTGCACAAGAACGACTACCTGGCCGGTGATTTCTATTCCATCGCCGACATCGCCGTGTATCCCTGGGTGTCTCGTCATGAGCGGCACGAGGTCGACCTCAACGAATTCCCCAACGTCAAACGCTGGTTTGATAACATCTCCAAGCGTGAGGCCGTGCAGAAGGGGATGGCGGTGCCGTTCGCGAACTAATGCGGCGACTGCCATAGGCGAGAAACGACGGAACGGGTGGCGGATATGGCTTTCAAGACCAAGAAATCGGTGCAACGGGTCAGTCAGGCGTTGATCGCCGCTGGCCTGGGTGACCGGGTCATCGAAATGAAGGCCACGGCGAAGACCGCCGAAGATGCCGCCCGCGCCGTCGGCGCCGAACTGGGGCAGATCGTGAAGTCGCTGACCTTCCGTGTCGGCGATCAGGAAGTTCTGGCCCTGATTTCGGGCGACCATTTGTGCCAGCAGGAGGCCCTGCCGCGGGTCCTCAATTTGCAGGGCAAGGTCACCAAGCCGCAGGCGCAGCGGGTCAAGGACGTGACCGGGTTTACCATCGGTGGGGTCGCGCCGGTCGGCTTGACGACGGAAATTCCCATCGCCATCGACGCCAGTTTACGCCGTTTCGAAACCCTTTACGCCGCCGCCGGCCATCCGCATTGCCTGTTCCCGGTGACGTTTCAGGAGTTGAAACGCCTGACCGGCGGGATCGTTTCCTACAATATCTCGGAAGCAATCAACCCTGACGCGGTTGAGGGGACTAGATTTCGTAGAAGTCCCACTTTTTTAAATAACGCTGAAGTATAATATATCCAGATTTTAATCATGTATTTCTAGGCACTATGCCTTGTGTCTAGTTGTATGCGCTTCTCCTTGTGAATTATGAAAATAGGTGCGTCTGCAAGAGCGGGCGCCGTTCCCGGCTGTGGTTAAGGGGCCTGGCTGGAACTGCGAAATGCAGGTTGGGGGAGAGCCGATGCACGCAATGCGATTTCACCTCTGCCTCAATTCCATATGCGAGAAAGCGGTGAAGTAATGAAAATCAAACTCTCTCTATTCCAGGTCTTCTTGTCGTTGGCGTTGATCGCGTTGATCGGCGTTGGGGTTTTGGCCGGGGTCAGCGCCACTACGATCCGAAATCAGATGGTGATCGAGCGGAAGGACAAGGTTCAGCAGATCGTCCTGGGGGTGAATACGGTCGTCCGGCATCAGCTTGATCTGTACAAAAAAGGCACGTTGACCGAAGAAGAAGCCAAGAAGCGCGCGATCGACGCTATTCAAAGCTTCCGTTTCGATGGGACCAACTACATCTTCGCGATTACCTATGAATTCTGCACGATCGCCCACGTCGATCCGACGAAGTTGGGCAAGTGTAAGAAGCTGCCGCGACGCGAGGTCTTCAACAAGTTGGCCAAGGAAGGTGGCGGGTTCCTTGCCTATAAGGGCCCGAAGGCCGGCTTTAAAGGCGACAACTTCGAGAAGATTTCCTATGTCTATCCCGTGCCGGAAATGAATATGTACATCGGCACCGGCGCCTACTTCGACGATATCAACGAAGCGTTTCAACAACGCTTGCTGCAGTTGGGCGCCATCGGCTTGGCGGTCATTATCATTATCGTCGCGGTCGGTTTCTTCGCAGGACGTAGTGCTTCCAAGGCGCTGAATGCTTTGTCTTCGCGTATGAACGATCTCGCCCAGGGTAAGCTGGATATCGATCTCGACTTCGACAGTTTTGTGCGTGAGGTCAATACCATGATCGGTTCGGTCAAGGTGTTCCGGACGGAACTGGAAAAGAACCAGCGCCTGGAACAGGAAAAGGATGAATTGGAGAAGAAGGCCGAAGAGGACCGCCGCCAGGCGACCCTGCGGCTGGCTGACGACTTCGACGCCTCGGTCGGGGAAATCGTCAAGTCCGTCGGCAGCTCCGCCGAGGAAATGGAAGCAACCGCCGGTCAGATGAGCTCTGCCGCCAACTCCGCTGCGGAAAAAGCGGTCGGTGTTGCCGCCGCCGCCGAAGAAGCCAGCCGCAATACCTCGTCGGTGGCTTCGGCGACCGAGCAACTCAGCTCGTCGATTGAGGAAATCGCCCGCCAGGTGCAGAGAGCCGCCGAGGTTGCCCAGCAGGCGGTCGGTGAATCGAAGACCGCGAACGATCAGGTCAGTGGCTTGGCGGCTGCCGTCGACAAGGTCGGTGAGGTCGTGACCCTGATTACCGACATCGCCGATCAGACCAACCTGTTGGCCTTGAACGCGACGATCGAGGCCGCCCGCGCCGGTGAAATGGGCAAGGGCTTCGCGGTCGTCGCCAGCGAGGTTAAGAACCTGGCCAGCCAGACCGCGAAGGCGACCGAGGAAATCTCGCAGCAGATCGCGAGCATTCAGGTCGCCACCAAGTCGTCGGTTGGGGCGATCGCCAACATTGGTTCAACCATTGAATCGATCAACGACATCTCGGCGACCATTGCCGCTGCGGTCGAGGAACAAGGCGTTGCGACCCAGGAAATTTCCCGCAGCGTCACCGAAGCCTCGTCGGGCACCGAAGAAGTCACGCAGAACATCGTGAGCGTTCGGGAATCGTCCGAGGAAACGGGTGAATCGGCGGCTCAGGTCAAGGTCGCGGCCAAGGGCTTGGCCGAACTGGCGACCAAGCTGCAAACTCAGGTCGATACCTTCCTGGGCGGCATTCGGGCCTGATCCTGCATATCTTCCGAAGGGGGGCGACCGGCATTTCGGTCGCCCCTTTTTCAGAAAAGCGAACAGGTTTGTTGAAAGCGGGCGAAGGCTTCGTTATGACTGCGTTTCCGCACGCGGTCTTTTCCCTTTCTCGGGGTATCCGCGTGGACATTGGGGACAGGTGCGCGAGTGGCTGAAGCGGGCTCCCTGCTAAGGAGTTAGACCCCCATAAGGGTCTCGAGGGTTCGAATCCCTCCCTGTCCGCCATTACCCATTTATTTTCAATGGGTTGTTGGGCTAACTGGTCACTGCCCACAAAAATACCAACAAATGAGCCGCGGCATAGGCTGCGATATTGCGGGGGTATTGCTGCCAGTGCGGCCATTGAGCTGCCGCAAATTCAGGCCTTTTTATAGTGGCGGAAAACTCCACCCGCCGATGGCGATTCGGTGGCTGGGCAATTTCAAGTTTTGGTCGGCCAGCCTGTTTTCTATTTTGGCCTACTTTAGACCGCCGGGCCGTGGCCCCCGTATGTCATGGCGCGATGGGCCGGAACCTCTATCATCACTTCCGGGCGTCCTGCCCCGCAGCGTTTGCAGCGGCCCTTTTCTTCAATGTCTCGCGGTGTCGCTGTTTCGCGGATCGACGCGGGCAACTGATTTGGATGTATCAGGACGATAAAGCCGCATTCCCGGCACTTCGCCAAAACGTCATGACCAGAATCCGACAGGACGCGGATTGCCTTCGCCGCTTGGCCGCTCCCGTTACTCGCCGTTTGTTTATTCCCGGAAGCCATCGCCGCCAACTTCTCCCGTTTTCCTCCCGTATTTTCGGGATGACGGCATTATCCGTAAAGAACGAGCTTAAAGGTTCTGTCTGTCTGCAATTCGTAGGTGTCTTGGCACGGTTCATTCAGAGTCAGTTTGACGCGCGCCCCTTCGGACGCCCATTTGGACTGCCGGACGGGCCCAGCTTGAATTTCTCGCTCATGCCTGTAAATCGCCTGTATTAACAGGGATTGGTTCAGCAGCCTTTTGCGAACAAGGAACTATAGTGCCTGGCCAGCGCCGACCGCCCCAGTGTTGCGCATTAGGGTTTCTACTAGGCTGCGGCGCGGTCCAAGCTGCGGCAGTTGCGGAACCTGATTGCCAATAAGCGCCTGCGCCAAATCCTTGCGGACAGGCGCCGGCAAGGTCGCCCGGTCGCCAATCCCTCGCGCCATATCAATCGCGCCCTGGATCACGTTCAAGCCGCTTTGTCCGGGAGAGAACATTTGCTTTGCGCCCTGGATAAATTGACCGCCATTAAGGGCGCGTTGCTCGGCGGCAACTTCCGCCGTCCGGCTTCCCCCCAAAATGCTCCCATAGGCCCCGAACATTTCGGCCTCGGCGGTCAGCGTATCAATATATCTTTTGAAGGTCCGGCCATCCCCAAAGGCTGCCTTGATC
>MDSY01086969.1_pt1 | contig 93226 bp, 133 predicted proteins | sample 811131 | NCBI WGS metagenome assembly MDSY01 (sample SAMN05326643, study PRJNA326480) | marine metagenome | isolation source: seawater | place: Atlantic Ocean: South West | collected 2010 | reverse complement strand
GAAGCAAATCAAGCAAAAGTTGATGAAATTTTACAAAGAATTGATGAAGAGGCTGGATTACAGAAGAAAACGCTACAAAGAAACCGAGATATTAGGGATTCTTTGGACATTTTGCGTGAAAGAACGGGTCAATCCGTAATTATGTTTGAAAATCCGCCATCAGACGAAAAACTTTTAGCAAATTTTGCTGAAGCAATTGGCGGAGAACTCAAAGAAGGCTCTATTTTAACAAATTTGAAGTCAGATTCTGAGTTAATTAGTAGAATGATTACAAAAAAGGGCGATTCCAAAGAAACTCTCGATGAAAAGAAGAAATTAAGAGAGGCTTATAACGCAATCACTAGAGATGAAAGCGGAAAAAAGACAAATACTAAAATGTTATTCGTTTCAGGCAACACATCTGTTGATATTGACGACAAAGTTCGTGAAAAGAAGATTTTTGTTGCTAGTGGGCAAAAAATGACAGTCATTGAACCCTTTACTGGCGCATCTGTTCTTAAATATTTAAGAGCAGTTGATAAAATCAAAGGAAGCACAAGAGCATTCAGGCCAAAGAAACTTCCAAATGGCGCTGACTTCCCAAATATTATATTTTTGGAGAAAGGAAGCAATAAATCTATGAATGCGAATCCTTTTGCTAAAATTATTCTATCAAATGAGTTTCCACAGGACTGGGCTAAGCCATTTTTTAATGCAGTAAGAACCCAAGAAACCCTATCGGACAAAAATGCTTTTGAATTAATTATTGACGATATTTATAACGCTCTTATCGAAGGAGAAAGCACAACAAAGAGAGGCTTAAACATTAGACCCTTTACTGGTCAAGATGGTGTAGAACTTGCTGGTAGGAGTAGAAAACAAATTACTGCTGATATTCGTAAAAAAATCACAGAGAGTGAGAGATTAGAAAACACCATCGCTAATGAACAAGAAGAACGACAGTTAGAGCAATTGAGTTTTCTTGAGGGTAATTTTACAGTAAAAGAAGCGGTTGCCTACGAAAAATATCTTGAAGATATGGGATATGAACAAGGAGAAGACTATACTATTGAATATTTTAAAGATGGTGTACCAGTTCCAGTAAATAGACCAAAAGAAGATAAAGAAGGTAATCAGATTAGGGATGAAGAAGGCCAAATTGTAATGGAACGTATTGATGCTAAACAAGAAGCCAACTACGCTGAAATAAGAGTAGATGAAGGAGATGGATTCCAAAAAGTTACTCCTGAAGAAGCATATAAAGAAGGAGTAAAAGCAAAAACGGCTGAATTCGGAGAAAAGGAAAGACAGAGATATAAAAATAGGCTGAAGACACTCCAAGAAAAATTAGATACGGCCAAAGAAAAACAAAAACAATTTAAAGAAGATGTTGCGGAAGAAACGATGTCTAGGTCAAAAACAAAAATAGCAAACTTAGAAAAAGATATTGAACAGGCCAAAAGAATATTAACTGAAGGTCGAGCGCAAACAGATATTTCTGCACAGGCTGAAAGAATGCGTCAAGAGTTGCTAAACATGACTGATTTTGAGCAATATTTATTAGAGACATCTAAAAGATTAAAAGATAAAGGAGGCTTAATTGGTCTTGCTGACCGTTTAGAAACCCAATCAAGATTTGATTCAATAACACCAGAAAACAGTTTAGCGTTCTTTGCTCAAGTTGATGAACTGGCGGGAGACGAAACGGTGAGGAAAGCATTTAAGACCATAGACGACAACCCCGACTCAACGAAAGCGGAAGAAGCGGCTAAAGAGTTAAATGATAATATGGCTAATATCATTCAAAAAATGCAGGATGAGATTGTTGAGGCATTTAAACTGCAACTTGAAAAGTTTGCTAAAAATCCAGCACAATTCCCAGACAATCAAGTAATTCTCGCAAAGAAACAATTTGTGGATAATTTTGGACTTTTGAGATTAGGTGAGTAAAATGGTAGAACTGAGTAGTGAAGAAAAAGAAATGCTGGATTTGTCCCCTGAAAGAATTGCAGATTTAGCAAGAACTACTGATGCTTCGCAGAAAAGAACTGAAATTAATAGAATTGCTACCCGTTTTGAAAATCGCTTAAAGGAAAAGGCGAGGTTAATTGCAGAGCCATCCGAAAAGGACAGGGCCATGCAAGAAATTAGAGAGAAGAAGAAGGCCGCAATTAAATTTATTCGTTCTACTCTCAAAGATAAAAAACCAAAACAAGAAGCGGCTTCAGCAAAAGCGCAAGAAGATATTGTTGAGGACTTCTTATCTTTAAATTTGTATGCTAAAGGAGCAAAGATTACTGCTAATCAACTATTAAATGTTAAAATTAAGGACAGTATTGACATTAGAAATCCTAAACAGGAAGTTTTAGAAATCATTCAGGATGCTCTAAAAGGAAATATTGGAGAAAATCTTAGACATAACTTATTAGAAATTAAGGAAGTCCTTGAAGACAGATTGGATGTTTCAGAATACAGAACATTCAAGATTGATATTAATAAGTTCTTAGGGGCGGTGGATGTTTCTAAGAAGGATGTTCGTATAGAAATTTATAACTACTGGGCGGGTATTGGTGCGTTATATGAACAGTTTGAGGAAGACTTAACAAATTTCTTTATTGAAGTCAGAGATATTGACTTTCCAGAAGAGATTAAAGATACTTTTGAAAAACTTTACAAGCAGGTGGGAAATGTAAACTTAGAATATATTGCTAAGTTTGAAAATGTTGAAGGAAGATTTGAGTCTGGTTATCACCGTTTCTTTAACATTATCGCACATAGATTGGCTTTGGATAGAATGACTACAAAAGAAGACGACCAAAGCGGATATTCTGACGACCCTCAATCGTATGGAGATGTAAATGCTTCTTTGGTACAATACCTTGAAGGCTCTTTAGCAGCATCTAGCAGCACAGCAGGTGATGAAATAGATATGGATATTGTTGATGAATTAGAAGATTTACTACAAACTCAACTTCGTTGGGATGAAGATTATGAAAAAGTTTTGGGTCAGGCTGACCCATTGTTGGTTTATGAATATAACAGAGGAACTAAACTTATTGCTATCAATGACCAAATGGAAAGAGAGATTCTCGGACTATTGGAAGATATGGAAGAACAATTGGAAGAAGCAGATGATTATGGGCAGGTTTCTTTAGAAACATCTGCTGATATTGCAGAATGGTTAGACCAAGTAGAAAATACTCAAATTCTTGATGAAGGCGAGGTTAAGGTTCTAGCCTTACCAATATCAGTTATGTCAAATTCAAAGTTTAAGAGAATGTATGATACGGACACTTTCCCTTCATTTGAAGATAATGAACCTATTGGAATAGATAACATTTCTATAATTAAAGACTTCTTTAACGATTTGTATGATTTATTAAGTGGAGAAGACTTTAGGGCGGAAGTTGAAACAAGAAGCACAAAAGGACGAAGAAGAGGAAGTGTGTTTGAAACAAGAGATGCAAGAGGTTCAAGTGTAACTGAGATTGGTGCAGGAAAAATTCCTTTATCTTTAAATCAAAAAGGTGAAATTAGAGATGAACTGCGTGGGTTTAAAACAGAATTACAAAAAATGCTAGATTCAGCAATTGCATACTTTTTTGACCCTCTATATAGTGGAATGATGCCAATTGAAATCCCTGCCTTTGGTTCCAGCATTGGTTCAAAGGTTCTCCAAACAATGAGTTTAGAATTAGGAATGGAAACTATTATGTCAGGTGCTTACGATACTCTCTTTGAAGGCTCAAGAGAAGAAATAGATGCTGGCGATATGGCCGCTATTGCTGATTTCTTAGACAACATCTTCATGCCTGAAATTCAAATTGATGGTTCTTTGATTGCCGATGGTGAAGAGTTTGCTGATGCATTAACAGAAATTTTTGGTGAAGGAACAAGAGAAAGAAACAACAATTACGCAGCCGCTTTAATTCATCATTATATGACAGAGACTAATGATTTACAAAGAGAAGGCAAAGACTTTGATGGGAAGTCTATCAAAGAGAGAAAGGAACAGTTTTTCGAGGACTATAGGGCTAGAAAACCATTCCCTGTATTTGCATTACCCCATTGGTTAGACATGAATCAAGGGATTTTAACGAAAGGCGCTCCTGCTAAAAAGACCGCATATAATAGATTAAAGGCTATCTTTGAATCGGCTCAAGTGGACTTACCAGTTCTTCTTCACAAGTTATTAAAGGCTCACGATGTAATTAGGCAGGAATTAGGAAAGCCTGTCATTTATGCACAGATTCCTATGAATGAGTATGGTATTAACAAAATGATTACAAAGATGCAAGTTGATGAAAATATTGACTTGACTTCGTTTGAAGTGGAGCAAATTATTAAGGCAGTAGATTCTCACGACAATATTTCAAAGGAGTATGGAATTAGCGGTGAACAAGTATATATGATTAAGGCATCTTTTAGGTGATGCTTCATGACTAAAGTTCTCCCCGCAATTTTTTCATATGAAAATATGAAAAGTAGGTTTGCTCAGGATAATCCTGACGACCCCTATACTCGCAGGGCTGATTTAGAATCTGGCATTTATGAATTAGATAGTTGGCTTATTCGTGTTGATGATAATAATAGAGCAATAGCAACCGTTGGTTTCAAAGAACACCCTTCACATACCGTTGTTGGGGGAATGTATGCTACTGCTGAAGGAAGACAAATTGGTGGAAATAGTCGAGCATTACAAGATGCAAGAGAACCGCAGTTAAATCCTTCAAAACCATTAGTTGCTGCTTTTGGACATAGAGACGGAGATAATGCTCGTTGGATTGCTAACGCAAAAAAGAATGGATGGTCTTTTCCAGATAGTCCAAATTGGGGGCAAATGAGTAAATTATTGCCACCTGATGTTTTAAGTGCTTGGTTGTCCAAATATCCTGATAGGATGGCTATTCGGCCCATTCGTGGCGAAGGCGAGTTTGCGAAGTGTGTTTATCTTGACGACCCTATGCCGACATGGTTTAATCTTCTCAAAATCTTGCCCGATAATACTTTTGAAGATGCCGAAGACATTGATGGAAATAAATTAATCAGTCGCTTTCCAAAGGATAATGATAACCCGATAAAATACAGTTCTGGATATAATATAATGTATAGACCTCACTACTCAGTAATGGTAAATGCAAGATTCAAAGAACATCCTGATTACTCAACTGAAAAAATGGAAGAAATTGCTTCTGAATTAGATGCTAATCCATTTTATGGCAGATATGGCTGGATTTATATTAATGATGATTCTGAAGATTATTCTTATATTACTTTTGAAACGATTCAAAGACAGCAAGGAACCTATAGGGGAAAGGAAGAATTAGAGTCAAACCCAAAAATTAAGCAATATTTTTTAAATGAAAAACCAAAACAAATTTATGTTTTTGATTCAATAAGAAGTCACCCAATGGGATATCCTTCAAAAAAATATAAATTTCATAATATCTTTGTAGATGAAATAAAAGAGGGCCATCTTATGGGTGATTCTTACCAAGATACAATAGATAGAGAAGAAAAAAGAATTAAAGAAGAAAGAAGAAAAAAGGAAAGCCAAGAAAGGGCTAAAGAGATAGAAGAGAGAAGAGAAAAAAACAGAAAGCAAAGAGAGTATTATGATAAAAATCCTCAAAAAGAAATCATTGACATTAGACAAAAACTCATAGATAGAATACAGACAGACTATGACCAAGTTACTGATAGAATGGTCAATACTTCTCAAGGGAAAGTCAGAAGAAAGTTTAACATAGAAAGTGCAAGAAAAAGACTTAAACAATTAGAAAATATCGAACCAATGGTAGAACAATTTGCGAATGAATACACAGGAAAAGATAAAGAAAAAGAAACGAATAAATATAGAATTAGGTTAAACGAAGAGAAAAAGTATTTAGAAACATTTCTTGAAAAAAGAATCAAGCATATTCAGTCTTTAAAAGACAGATTAAATCAACTTGGTAGAGCAACAGAAAGAGGAAAGAAAGACATTATGGGAGGACAAAGAGAATCCCTTGAAAGAATGTTATGGAAACAATTATTAAGGAGATAGTCATATGGAATTAGAAGCCTTTAATTTTGAACATGAGATGGATATGCAGTTATCCAAAAACTCGTTCCCTTATTTTTTTCAAAATGTATTAGGTTTTGATTTTCCTTCATACATACAGGAATGGCATGAGTTAATGAACACTACTCAAAGAACTGTAATTATCTGTTCAAGAGACCACGGAAAATCTGTATTTATGCATTCATGGGTTGTGTGGAAATTAATCTTTGAAGAGCCTCCATATCAAATGCTTTATATTTCTTCTAACCAAAAACAGACTTTGGTTCACATGAGAGACATTGATAAGATGTTTACTCACCCAATGCTCAAAAAATTTAAACCCGCAAGAGGTTGGGCTATTGGGAATATTACATTAACCAATGGAAACCAAATCCTTGAAAGGTCGGTTGGTTCACAGATTCGTGGGCTTCACCCTCAAGAGATTGTTATTGATGACCCTTTGAAAGAGTTTAGTATGACTGGTATTCAAAAAGTCACTGACTGGTTTTATGGGGATATGATTCCAACACTTCACCATACCGCATCTTTACGTGTTATTGGAACACCTTTCAGTTATACGGATATTTACCAGCAATTATCCGAAAATGCTGCTTATACTGTTAGAACATACCCCTGTTTAAATGCACTAAACGAACCGTTGTGGCCTGACCGATGGAACTATGAGGCGTTAATGGCTCGTAAGGCAGAAGTCGGTTCATTAATGTTTACAAGAGAATATATGTGTGTGCCTATTTCAACAGGAACTTCTTTATTCAGTCCCGAACATTTAGATAATGCTAAGAACAAAGATTTAGTATTGAAACCATTAAAGCGTGAAGGATATAAATATTTCATAGGAGTGGACCCCGCTATTTCTACTGATGGGGATTACAATGTGATTACTGTTCTTGAGGTAGATGAAAATGAAAATAAATCAATTGTGTACGTAGACCGAGCAAAGAACGTTCAGTTCCGTGAAAATATTCAAAAGGTAAAATTATTAAATCAAGTCTTTAGACCCGAAGTTATTTTGTTTGAAACAAATACTTTTGCTAAATCATTTACTCAAGAACTTCGTCAAGTTGCTGATGTAAATGTTCATGACTTTGATACAACTAGAAGAAAGAAACAAGAGATTATTCTTAATTTACAAATGTCTCTTGAAAATGGAAAGATTCACTTCCCATACGGGAATGAAGAAAGTAGAAAGGTTTCTTCTTTGCTTATTGAAGAATTATCAATGTTTGCTATTACCGAGCGTGGAAAATTTGAAGGTATTGGGGCGCATGACGATATGGTGATGAGTCTTGCTTTAGCAAATGCCGCTACTTATCAGGCCAGCGATAACTTCATACTGCTCGATGATTTAGGGCTGTTTAACGATGCTCCGCAACGACCAAAACAGGGCTTTTCTTCGTCCATAGGCTTAAACTTTTGAGGTATTTATATGACAGAACAGGCAGATAAATACCGTCAAGCGGCTGAACAAATGAACCGTTTAGCCGAATTAGATGAAGAAGAAGCCGAAGTTAAAGATAGCATAGAGGAACAACTAGATACAGAATTAAAGAGTATCTTCAACAATACCTATGTTATGTCTGAGCATGAAGAAATAGTTAAATTATCTACTGCTTTTAACATCAATGCTAGCGATGCAAGAAAGAGACTCACTTCTTTTCCAAATGAATATATTGTTCAAGAACACACTATTCCTGATTTAGTTAGAAAAATGAGAAAGTCTCGGAGAGCGTTGAAGGGGGAACATCGTATTAAAATGTCAAAAGCCATTGATACGATGATTGATGCTTATACTGAACATTTAAATAATTGCATCGGTTCTATTACTTGGTTAAACGACTATGAGGTTCCTCTAAGAAAAATGAGGTATAATGAGAAAGATTTGTCCAAACTACATAAGATGAAAAGTTCAGAATTAAGAAGAGAAACTGTTGATGCTCTTTGTAAATACTGGGAGGCTGAAATAGAGCAAACTGGAATGGCCTATGGAAAAGAATATTCTAATCTGCACAAAACTATGAGTTCTGCTAAAAAGGATTTTAGAAATGCTATTTCTAAGATTACAGACCAGTCTCTTACCAAATCAAAGAAACAAAGAACAGAGGACTTTATTTTAAAAATGGTTTGTGAAAATCCAGGAATTACTGCTTCAGGAATACACGAAAGAATGCCTTCCTCTCTTCATAAAGCAGCAAGCCCTAATTCAATTTCAAAGGCAGTCAAAAAATTAGAAATTAGTTCTGTAAAGGGTTCGTATTACAAAGTCCCTTCTATGATTAAGAAAAATATTTGGGCTTATACTGCTGCTTTTATTGATTCAGATGGATATATTACATTAGACCGCAACATGAATCCAAGAGTAGGATTAGTCGCAACAGGAGAAAGAGGTAAGGCTTTTATGCAAGAAATGCATAAGTCTCTTGGTTTCGGCAGAATGCATTTAGACCAGAAATCTCCACAAGCAACCCGTTTAATTAATAGATTAAATTTTTATTCACAGGATGATGTTTCTAAACTGTTAAAGAATTGTCTTCCTCATTTTCGTCTTAAGAAAGGCAACGCTGAGTTATTGCTTGAGTTGATTCGCATGAAGAAGTCATATAAGAAAGCCGACTGGTATAAAAGCCGTTGTGATGAAATTTTTAAGTTAATGAAGTGGGAGAATCATAAAGACCATGTGGGTTTTGATTGGTTGAAAGAAGGTATCTATTTAGATGATATTCAAAAATACAAAGACAATTGTAAAATGTCGGTCATGGACTCTTTAGAAAATATTGGAACAATTATTAAGATTACTAAAAGTTCAACTCCGTATTTAAGAGATAAAAAAGGTTTAGGTGATAAAGAGGTAGACCACATTATTTCTTCAACTAAAAAAATTCTTGATAGAAAACTAGATACCACTGCTATTAGTGATAGACTTGCAAAAATTATCAGAGAACTTGAAACCGCACACTTGATGTATAAATCTGGACAAAATTACAGTTATGCTATTGGAAGAATGCAAAAATATCTTAAACTTTATATTGAAGAAATGGGAACTATTGAAAAAACACAAGATTAATTTAAGGAAGTGAAAAAATGGAATGGCAGGATATTTTAAAGAAAAAGAAAAAGAAGAAATCTACTGTAAATCAGTCTGGAAACTATACAAAACCTGGAATGAGAAAAAGAATTTTTAATAGAATTAAACGAGGAACAAAAGGTGGTGCGGCAGGTCAATGGTCTGCAAGAAAAGCGCAGATGTTGGCTCAGGCGTATAAGAGGGCTGGTGGCGGATATAAAAATTAATTGGCGTAATATTCTCAAAGCCAAATCAAAAAGGCAAAGAGATTTATCTACTTGGACTGATGAGGATTGGGGGAGTGCTGAACAGCATAGAGCAAAAGATAAAGGCAAGAAACCAAAACCCAAAACTAAAGGAAGATATATGCCAAGAGCGACCTATAAGAGAACAGATAAGAAAACTCTTCGGTATCAAGACTCAAAGAAAAGAAAAGGCCGTAAAAAGGGTATTCAGCACGTTCCAACAGGAAAGAAATTTAGTCAAAAGTGATTCTTATGCCTATTAGAAAGGTAAAAGGCGGCTATAAATGGGGTAGTAAGGGTAAAGTCTATAAAAATCGTAAAGATGCCGAAAGACAAGCAGCAGCCGCTTATGCTTCAGGATATGTTGGAAAGAGTTGGAAAAATATTTTAAAGAAAGACCCGAAGAAGGGGACTGGGAAGAAGCCGAAGGGTTCTACAAGAAGATTATATACTGATGAAAACCCGAAAGATACTGTCCCTGTAAAGTTTAAAACTGCAAAAGATGTAAGAGAAACTTTTTCTAGTTCTTCATTTAAATCAAAACCACACAAGAGACAATCACAAATTATCAATTTAGTTGAACAAAGAGCAAGGGTAGCAGCAAAGAGAGCCAAAGACCCTGAAACAAAGAAAAGATTAAATTCAGCACATAAGGTAGCACTAGCAAGAAAAGAATCTAGTAAAAGAAAAACAAAGAGGATGAGAGCATGACTTGGAAAGATATATTGAAATTAGATATTAAAGGACTAAGGCAAACTTATCCTGCTCTAAGAGGATTGCCTGATGAAGCAATAAGAGAGTTTGATAGAAGAAATAGCCCTATGATTAATGTAAGTCGTTTGATTAGCGAACTAAAACAAAAATATGGTGTAGGGCAAAGACCTGTGGTTGGAAGAATGGTTAAACAAGACATTGAAGCAAAAATTCTTGCTGAAATCAAAAAAGAAGGCGGAGCATTGGGGATGAAAAATCTAAAACAATTTGGAGAAGAATCTGAAATTAAAAGAGCCTTGTCTAAATTAGAAAAGGAAGGTAAAATCTTTATGCACAAAGATGGAGACATTTACACACATAAACCAAAGTGATAAAATGAATTGGTTTTCTATTCTTAAGAAAAGAAAGTGGGAAGGAACACTTTCGGAAGATAAGAAGAAAATATTAGAAAGAAGCCCAAAGATGAAAATAGATATTCCTAAATTAAGTTATCCCCAAGAAGAAAAAGAAATACCTTCTGTGATAGCAACAATGAAAAAGAAAAGAATAACTCCTAAGCAAATGAAAGATTCTGACTTAAAACCCGATGTTGAAATGTTTAAAATTGTAGGCGAGGACAAAAATAATTACATGGACTTCATGAAAGATATTAATTATTATGCCATGACACTTAAAATGAAATACCAAAGGCCACGTCCTCATCAAATATCTGATAAAATAAAAACAACAAAAACAAAAACAGATGATACTCCTGCTTTCCCAAGCGGTCATTCAATGCTTGCTCATGGATTAGAAAGAGTTTTAGGAAAAAAATATCCAGATAAGAAGAAAGAATTAAAAGAAATGGCTGACAAAATTTCTTTATCAAGAATACAAATGGGAAGCCACTACCCAAGCGATATTGAAGCAGGAAAAAAATTAGGCTACATGATAGGTGATAAATATGAATGATTGGCAAGATATTCTTAAAAAGAAAAAGAAGCCATTTAAAGGCTATAACAAAAAGATTCACGCAAGAACGGGTGGATTAAGTGCTAAAGGTCGTGCTAAGTTTAAGCGTGAACAAGGTTCTAATTTAAAGCCACCAGTTACTACTAAGCCTAGTAAATTAAAACCTGGAAGTAAGGCAGCAAAAAGAAGAAAGAGTTTTTGTGCAAGGTCAAGAGGATTTAAGAGAAAAGATGGCACTTACAGCGAGAAAGCAAAAGCCGCTAGAAGAAGGTGGAATTGCTAAATGCCACGCCATCATTATGAAGTGTTTAAACACACAGTAAGAAAAAAATTACCTAAACGCATTCGTTATGCTACGGTCTGTCGTAAATGCAAAAAGGCCGTTAGTCAAAGAGAAAAATGTATGACCTGTCAAACAGAATTCGCTTTATATTGGGGGCAAGCATGGTGATTGCTAAAAAAAGAATGAGTTGGAAAGAACTCAAAGACGGTATCATAAATGACGAATTACCAAGAGATAGGAAAAAATATGTCCGATACACTAATTTAGCAGACATAAATAAAAGAATGGTCATTTATTATTTAAAGTCTGGAATGAAAAAACCAGAAAATAGACCAACATATTTAAAGGGTATTTTAGACGAAATGCTTCGTTCAAGCAACGAAAGATATGACATCGAGGATAGGGGCCAACCCTGACCGAAGCGTTGATAGGCAAGGATAGCGTAGGGATAAAAAAGGGGGTGTGATTTATGGTTGAAGAAAAAAGACGATTTAGTATTACTAACCTATTTAGGAGACAAACTCCCAAACCTGCTGATAGAAAAGTCTACAATATGGGTATTCAAGAAAGAGAAACCCACCACTTAATGACAGGCCCAATTATTTATAATATCGTTAATCAATCCGTAATCGCTAGAACTTGTATTACTCAACTAAAACAAGAAGTATTTAGAAGAGGTTATGTTTGGGAAAAAGCATATGAAGCACGATGTAATAATTGTAGTAAAGAACACAAAAGACCTGTTCAAGAATGCTCTCGTTGTGGAAGCACCGACCTTAAGATTCCCGATGTTAAACAATTGGAATACGCTGAGAAGTTCATCGAGGGTTATGTAAATAAGTCTGAACAGTTGTTTATTGATGTTTTACAGGAACTTGAAGATGATTTAAATATTATGGATGATGCTTATATTGTTCTTGTTAAAGAATATTTTATTGATGGTAATGGTAAAATTAGAATGCATCGAGTTAAAGAAGTTTATCGAGGCGACCCAGTTACTATGTTTATTTATAGCGATGAAAATGGACAAAGAGGAACAAAAGGCTTTACTTGTGTAAATCATCGCAACATTATTCACAAAGACCCACATGAAAAGTGCGAAATTTGTGGTAGTAATTTATTCCCTATTCATTATGTTAATAGGGTAAAAGGAGACGACCAATATTTCTTAAAAGGAGAAGTATTACATTTTAGTAAATACAGCCCTTCAAGGTTATATGGTATGTCTCCTGTAATTACTCTCTTTAATAATATCATGACTCTTATTGCTATGGAAAACTATGTTAATTCTTCCTATACTAAGAGTCGTATGCCAAGAGGTCTTTTGGCAGTCCAAACAAGAAACATGGATTCAATGAGGTCTTTTTGGCGTTCTGTAAAAGAAAAAATGGAGGCAGACCCTCATTTTATTCCTGTTATGGGAATTGAAGCAGAAGGTGGTAAGGGCGGAGTTGAGTGGATTAAGTTCATGGATAGCCTTAAAGAAATGGATTATGTTTCTGTTAAAGATGATTTAAGAGATAGAATATCAGCCTTTTATGGAGTTAGTAAAGTCTTTATGGCTGATAACACTACTAGCGGTGGATTAAACAATGAAGGTATGCAAATTCTTGTAACGAATAGAGCAGTTCAAAAAGCACAAACTGTCTATAATAATTACGTTTTTCCATTCCTTGTAAAACAATTTGGTATTACAGATTGGAACTTAAAGTTGCCTCCAAGCGAAGAAGAAGATGAAATTGCTGTTCTTCGTAAGCGTGAGATTGAAGTTAATATTGCTGCATCAACTAAAAATCTAGGATTTGAAGTAGATATGGATGAAGATGGTCAATTTACTTTTAAGAAGCCAGAACCCGAACAAAAACCAGAGGGTGAAAAGGGAGAGGGAACTGCTCAAACTGACCCGTATGCAGGAACAAACATTGATGCTTCACAATTGGGACAAATGCAAGAACAAGCACTTCAAGGCGGGAGCAAGCCACAGGAGAATCCTGCGACCACAAGAAATAAACCCTCCATGAGCGTAGCACCCGATAAGCGAATGTCGGGATTGCCGTTAGACGCTGGAAATCAAAACAATGACAGAAGAACAGAAAGGAGGGTTGGTTAATATGAATAGTTGGGAAAACATCATAAAGGCAAGAGTAAGACCTATTCGGGAACTTGACCCCGAAAGAAGAAGTAGAAGTCCTGAAAGAAGAAAACCACCTATTAAGGTAGCAGGAGGAAAACCTTCTCCTGCTTCTGGAAGAATGGATGACCCTACCTTTGATTCTATGTTTGGAGAAGAAATGGATGAATTGGCTGAAATGACAAGAGAAGATTTAATGGATGCCGTTATGGATAAAATTGGTCAAATGTCAAAAGAAGAACTTATTAAAATTTTAGAAAGAACACGAGGAAATTTAATGGAGGCAAAAATATGAGCGAAGATTTACACCAAAAACAAAGAAGACTAACAAAAGAATTAGCCAAAGTTAAGGCTATGACAGCACAAGAGAATAATAAGGTAAAGAAGAATAGAGATATGTCTGTTGGATTACCACCAGATACTTCTCACAAGGCTAGGCCATCATCGGCAGATAATCCCGATGTTATTCTATTACCTCCTAAAAAAAGAGGAAAGAAAGAAAACATTCCTTTTTGAGGTGATTAAATGTATTATGAATTAGCCAAAGATAAATCTTTGCTTAACATTTTAAGAAAGGCTAATTTAGACGAAGAAACTACCTCATTAGTTAATGAGGGCGCTGATGCTTCTTTAATCAAGGTTTCTTTAATAAACAACCTTACTTCTCAAAATATGATTGAATATCGTAAATATATTACTATTGCGAAGAATGAAGAAGAAGCAAGAGAAGATGCAAGGAGAAGCCTTGAAGAAGGAGAGTCTGATTTAACAACCGAGGAAGAGATTCTCTCTACCGAAGAAGAAAGAGAAGCAAGATTAGAAGAAGAGGCATTGGGTTCAAGAATTAGTAGGCAATCTGAAGAAAAAGATGCTTACAAAGAATTATCTGAATTAAATTATCAAAAAGATATTCTTTTAGATATTGCCGAAAATGCAAGAGTTCAAGTTGTTGACGGCAAAACTGTTGTTAGAGGTGCTATGAAAGATTATCTTAAATTAGGGGCAACTGCCGCTAAATCTAGTAAATTACTTACTTTGCTGACAATGATTAAGAAGAATCCTGATTATCTAAACGATAAATATGATAAACTTTTGGTCGATGGGATTTTAACTGGTAAAAAATTTAATTTAAGCAGAACCCAAAGAACAGAAGAAAGAACAGGAAAAGATATTGATGCTAATAGAATATTTAGAACTCTTAGAGGAATTTTGAATTTAGATTTTGAGGTTGAAGGAAAAGAGCCAATTGATTTCTTAAAGGTCTTTGAATTATTACATACTCAAAAATATAAAAGAAAGCCAAGAAATCTTGTTGATAGAAGAAGAGTCAAAAGAGAAAGGCTATCCATGATGGAAAGAGCAAAAAAGAAAGATGTAGATTTAGGGGTAAATGTTCAATATGAAAGAGCATTAAGAAAAGTTCAAGCAGTTCAGGCTAACAATAGGCAAATTGCTTCTTCTAAGATATTTTTAGAAGAAAAGATAGGTGAATTAGAGAAACTGTTAAAAGATAAAGATAAGATTGTTGGAAGAAAGTTGCAAAAATTAAATGAATCTTTGAAGCGTGTTATTGGCTCAGGAAGTGTCGAGGATGTCAAGTCTCTGATGTCCACATTTAAAGATATAAGCGAGAATAAAGACAAATATGTTGCCGAAGCAACTCAAGAATTAGAAAGAGAGATTGCCCTAGAAAGAAGAAAATTGGAAAGATTAATGACAGATATTGACGCTTTTGACCAAGATGAAAATATAAAAGCGTTTGGAAGATTCTTAGGAATGTTCAGAGAATTAGAACCATCTACTCCAGTTAAAAAATTATTTACTAAGGGAATCAATATGCTTTCGTATCTAAGAAGACAATCTAATAAAATGGCACAAATTACTCGTGAATCCGAAGGAGCGATTACTCAAGGATTTACTGATTTTATGATGGAAAATCCCGACGCTAGACTAGTAGATGGTTTCTTTGAAGGATTCCCTACTCTTAATGCTGCAAGAATGACAGAGTTTGAAGATGCTTCTGACAAATACCAAGAAAAGTCAAATGAATTAGGCGATATTGTAAATCAGTTGAGAAATCTTTCTGATGTGGGGGAAGAAGAATGACATGGGATTACTACGGAGATGGAGATAATTTTGTTCTCAAAGAGGAGAAACAAAAGCCTAAAAAACTTATTGACTCTTTAGATACTAAAGGAAGAAGAAAACTAAAAAAGACCCTTCAAGCCGCAGAACCCACAGAATTTTTTGGTCAAGACTTTACTAAATTAGGTGAACTTATTGAGACTCTTAGAGAATTAGAACTAATCAAATCAGACAAGAAGTTAAATAAGAAAATGAAGTCAATGGATGAAAGGAACATTGATATAGTGGCTACTGCTACGAAACTTCGTAAAGAGTACGAACTTCTTTATAGACAATTAAGAGATTTAATTTATCCAGTTGGTAAAAAGGAGGAAAAGAAATGACAGAAGAGAGTATTAACAAAGATGTGTTAGAAATAATTAAGGCTTTAACCGCTAAAGTGGAAGCATTAGAAAAAACAATTTATGCAAAGGATAGTCTTCTAATGAAAGCAGGTTTAGTTGTTTCTCAAAGTCCAACCCCTTCTATGGATAATAGTGTTGGTGGAGTTGATTCTTTACCGACAACTGATGTTTCTAGTATGGATTGGTCCGAAATTCATAAAATGGTTTCAAAAATGGAGTGATTTAAATGCCTGAAAGAGTAACGAAAGAAGAAAGACAGATTAGTATTATTATTCAAAAAGCGAGAGAAGCCAAAGAAATTCTTTATCAGTCCTTAATGGATAATAATAGAAACCCAATGGATGATGAATCAGAAGCAGTGAAATTGAAAAGACCAAAGGCTGAAAATTATAACTACAATGCACAATCAAACGATGGCCCCGATACTCTTCATGCTTATGCGGGAGAAATAACAAAGATGGTTAGTTTGCTTAAGGCTATTCTACCTGAAGATATGGATGAAAACCCTCTTCTGAATCATGAACAAAGAGTTAAGTTGATTAGTCAAATTGATGGTCTTGCTTCTATGCTTACTGGTTTATCTAAACAGATTAAAATGGCTAAGCCTGAAGAACGAAATGAAATGATGAATGAAATCATTAATATCAATCGTAAATTAATGGCTCTTGAAAAAGAATTGGCTTCTATTCCTGAACAAACTATGTTTTATGATTCCGAATACTCAGGAGAAACATTAGACCCTGAGTACGAAAGAAATAGATGATTTGTATGAAGTTGGGTTCTATTGAGAAGGATAAACAGCCTTCCCAAGAAATTCTTCGTCTATTTGAAAAGACAAGAGTTGCCTATTTATCTGCAAGACAAGACCCTACAGAATATTCGGGTCGTTGGCGTAAAGCGGTTGATATGATTATAGACTCTTATAATGAGAGTGATGCCGCAGGAAAAGAGATGAGAAACTTTATTGATGAAAAGGATTTAGAAGACAAAGACGCAAAAGACCCTTCTTCAAGACAAGCAAAAGAACTGTTTGATAAAGTAAAACTTCTTCGCTATTCCTCATCTATCGTTGCTGACCCTTTCGCAACGATGTTCAAGGACGGTGTTCTTGAAGAATTGTTAGATAATCCAGAAACTATGGTTAAATTTGTGCATTATGCATTAAGGGACGATAATAAAGCCCTATCTGCTGACATTTATAGTGTTAAAGGGATGCGTCCCGACACAATTACGGAGGGTCTTATGGGTCTTGACCTAGAATCGGACGACATAGCCCTCTATATTATAGAACATTACGGAGACGGAAAAGACTCAAAAAAGGTCGAATCGAAAGTAAAGGCTGCTATGGATATGTTAGAACTAATCTTCTTTTCTAAAAATGAAGAGGAAGATTGGGAAGAACTGAAAGATATAGACGGATTAGAGAAGTCTATTCCGAGTGATGAGAAAAAGTCCATATCGCAGTTTATTATTCCTAATAAACCCATGTATAGAATTTTTGAAGTAGATGATATTAATGAATTAAAAGGGTTTAGTGGCAACTGGTATGTTCAAGAAAAATACGACGGGATGAGAGTCCAGTTGCATAAAATTGATGACAATGTTAAAATATATTCATTTAATGGTAAAGACATTTCTGAACAATGTAAAGAACAAGTAAAGGAATTAAAGAAAAAAGAGTATGGTGATTGTATTTTAGATGGAGAATTGGTTCTTTTTAATAATGATGAGCCTCTTCATAGAGCCGATACCGTCGCTCATGTCTTCAAAGGGAAATATAAAGACGCTAAACTTCGATGTCATGTTTTTGATATTATTCGCCACGAATCTCAGACATTGGCAGACGAAGAATTAGAGAACCGAATGACAATTTTATTCAATAACTATTCCTCTAAATCTAGCGAAGCGATAGCATATCCATCAAAGAAAGATACTCGCCAAGCAGATAATTTAAAAGATATTGAGAAGTATGCAGAAGAAATGATGCAAATTCCTACATCTGAAGGAGTAGTTATTAAAGACGCTACTTCAACTTATTATATTGGCACTAAGAAAAATCCAAAATGGATTAAATTGAAGAAGTTTGTTGACTTAGATGTTATTGTTTTAGATAAGAAGAAAACAAAAAGTAATCTATTTTCTTATACTGTGGGTGTTGGGCCAGTTGATGAAGAAATGACTGGAGCAGTTGAAATAAAGAAAAGACATTATTTGAATGTAGGTAAAGCACTCAATACAAAAATTTCTGTAGATGTTGGGGATATTATTCGAGTAAAGGTAGATGAAGTCAAAAAGAAGGGAGACGGGTTTAGTTTGTTTTCAGCAAAACCTATTGAGATTCCCGAAGTAGAACATCCCGATAAACTAGTCACATTAGAATTACTTTCTCAAGACACTAAGAAATCTCTTAATTATGATGTTGAAGCATTCACAAAAGGAATAAAAATTACTGACCATATTCATGGAGAAGCAAATATTATTATCAAATATGATATAGATGGATTTACAATCTATGGCTATGAAGAAGATAATCTAATGTCTAGAAATGCTACAATGGATTTAGATATGTGGAAGCAACAGGTAATTGATATTATGAAATCAAAACAAAGCGATTTAACTGTTGCTATTTTTCAGCATTTAAAAATGAATGGTCCTAAGACACCAAAACAATTACATAATTTCTTAAAAGAAAAACAGCCCAGTTTATATGAAGAGGTTCTTGATTCTGATGAGAAAAAACTTAAACAATGGTCTATTCTTAGAGACGGTATTAGCGAAAAAGACAATAAAATAGTTGCTGATGATGATAAAATCATGCAGGAAGAAGAAATTAAAAAAGAAGATATTAAAGCCGTCGAAGGTGAATATAAAACACCGCCTGAGTTAAGAGAGGGTGAATTCAAACTTTATTCGAGAGAAGATGATAATATAACATTAGCAATCAAACTTAAAACTGAAAATATGTTTTGGACAATTAATGTCGAGAATGAGGAAGAACTTTTTGATTTATTCGGTGCGGCTGGGAAATATCCAGCAGAAGTAGCAAAAACAGTAACTAAGGGAAAAGTTATTGATTCTGGAAAGATAAGATTAGGCATTCAAAGGGACGGCTATCATGAATATTTCTTAGAAGGCAACAAGTTTGAAACTAAAATGCATTATAGAGTCTTAGACGTAGATGGACAAAAAATGTGGCTTGCATGGACTGGATATAAACAAACTCCTGCTGATAAGGAAGGGGATGAAGGAAAGTGGAATATTTATGAAGATAGGTATAACAAATTACCCCTTCCTACCGAAGAATAGGTTGTTCTTTATATACTGGATAATGGTTAGTAGGGGTTGAGAAGAATGTCTTCTGTGGTGATGCGAAACAACACTTCTGATTTCAGGATTCTCAAAAGCCAAGACGATTTAATGATTGGAGGATATGCAAGCATTGAAATCGTTGATAAGCAAAATGATTTAATCACACTTAAAGCCCTTCAAGAAGCGGTAAAGAAATACATGGAGAACCCCAAGTTTAGAAATGTAATGACAAATCATTCAAATGTTCAAGTCGGAGAAGTTGTTGAATCATACCGAGATAAATCAGGGAGACTATTCAAAACAGAAGTTGATGATGTAGGATTCTTTGTTGTAATCAAATTAAGAGATGATATTGAAAAAGCCAAAGAAATTAATCGTGGCATTAGAAAAGGTTCATTAAGAAGTTTCAGTATTGGAGGACAGGCTTTAGAGAAAGTTAAGAAAACCCATGATGAATTAGGGGAATACAACGAAATTTCAAAGTTAGAATTACATGAAGTCACTATTTGTGAAAAAGGAATTAATCCAGAAGCAAAATTTGACATTTTAAAGCAAGAAAAAACAAAAAAGGTGAAAAAAATGACCAGAATTGAAAAAGCATTGGCAGAACTTGACGCTCTTATGGAAGAAGTCAATACGCTAAGAAAGGAAGAAGAAGAAAACATGGACATGAAGGACGAAAAAATGATGTCTGAAAAGTTGATGGATGAAAAGGACAAAATGATGTCTGAAAAGGACAAAATGATGTCTGAAAAGATGAAGGACGACAAAGAAATGATGGATGATGAAGAGAAGGGTATGGGCGAATACATGGATGATGAAGCCAAAGCCTATGTTCCTACTCTTGATGGAGCAGGTGTTGAAATTGGCGAACCTGCTGACAGAATCATTATTGAAGGAGGCCGACCAAAGGCTTCTGATTTACCAGTTGTTAAGGCATTTAACAACGAAGAATTAGAAACCCTTGACTTATCTGTTGGAAACATTGAGAAGGCTTACGAGGCTTTCCGTCAAGAACAATTAGAGAAGTTGGCTTACGACAACCTCCAAAAGCAGTTTGAGGCTCGCTTCAAGGCTGAAACTTCTCAAAGAGAAAACATTCTCGCAAAGTCTCAATATGATGCTCAAAGCGAAATTGCTTCTCTTAAGGATGAATTTGCCGCACTTCGCAAGTCTTTGACTGCTGAGAAGGAAAACATCCTAAAGGCTCAAGAAGAGTCTTCTATCAAACTCCCTACTATGGATGAATTAGCCGAAATGGATTGGGCTGACATTCATAAAATGGTTGGAGGAAACCTTTGAGGTGATTTAGCATGACAGGATATATTAACACTATTGCAGATTTAGAAGCACAAACCTATGGAACAAGCGCAACGGGCCACATTAGCAATCAATTGCTTAAGGCTCAAGGAACCGTAAGCGGCATTCATGTTGCTCACGATGGTTCATTTAGCGACCCATCGGGAATTAACGCAAACCTTTACAACAAGATTTACGGCCAAAAGGTCTGGTCTATGTTAAACCGAGAATGCAACGCATTGTCTGTTATTTCAAAGCGACCATATTCTTCAAGTGGTTGGAGAATCCTCAAGAAGCGTCCTGCTGGCGGTTCTGGAAACTTTTTGGACATTTCTGCCGCTTCCAACACCACTCTTAATACTGCACTTTATGGTGCTGATTCTTTGAGAGCAGACCGAATTGGTGGCGTTCCAGAAAATGCATCGTTAGATTCAGATTCGGACGGTCTTCAATCAATTGCTCCTGAATACGATGTTCTCTTTACGAGCCCAAAAATTATTGCTCATCAATTTGCTTTCAGCGAACTTTCAATGGAAATGGCTCAGATTGACGACGGTATCGGTGATATTAGAGCGCAATTGAGAGAAGACATGGGTAAGCATCACGCTGAAGTTCAAAACACTATGCTTGTTATGCCATTGGAGAACTATTCTCCAACTACGGCTTATAACACGGCAAACGCTATTGATAGAGGCTACACTTCTCTTATGAAGATTGTTTCTAACTCGGCTGAAATTACCGAATTGGCTGACAATTCTGGTGGAAACCTTGTTGATTCTGCTACTGACCAACAAATTGACCACCTTTACGGAAAGCAAAGAAGTGATTCAGGAAACGAGTTTTTGGATGCAGAAGTTTCTTTTGGTGATGGCTACCTTTCGGCAGAAGCACGACAATTAACCTTAACGGTTATTAACGATATGCTCCGAAGACTCCGTGTTGCTGGCGGTTCACCAAAGGTTATCCTTACTGGATATGACACCCTTCAAACGCTTTCTGACTTATTACAGGCTCAAGAGCGATTCATGGACCGAAAAGAAATTGTCCCAACCGTGAACGGTGTTCGTGGTGTTAAGGGTCAAGAAGTCGGATTCCGTGTTTCTACTTACTACGACATTCCTTTGATTCCTGTTGCCGCTATGCCTACTACTGGTAATAACTCAAGTTTGATTAGCGATATGCTTTTCCTTGATACTGACCATTTGTGGCTGTCTGTGATGAAGCCTACTCAGTATTTCGAGGATGGTATCAGCAACGGAAACCCATTCGGTGTTGGAAACCTCGGAAACAAGGCTCTTTATCGCACAATGGGTGAAACTGGTTGTTCTTACTTCAAGGGTCAAGGAAAGATTACCAACCTTCTTTGAGGTGATTAAATTGGCACATACAGTTACGTTATTGGCAGACCATAAAGGTTTTACCAAGCCAAGAGCAAATGGCGATGAATATATGGTTGATGCAATCATTAACATCACCAATTATGTTTCTGGAGGTATTACTTTAACGGCTGCCGAAGTCGGTTTAAGTCAAATCACGCAATTGATGGTAACTGGCGTAGAAGAAATTGGTCATTCAGCAAGAGCCGTTGTTTCAACAACGGGGGCTTATGAATCTGTTTCTAGCGTCAAAATCATTCTTTCGACTGGTTCTGCACAACAAAGCGGAACTGCTGATGAAGGAATTGTTCGTGTAAGAGTCTTTGGTTTGCTTTGAGGTGGTTTAATTGGCAACAATTAAACTGACCAAAGGGGCAAGGTCAAAAACACTATTTGTTGATGGACAAGTGCTTGATAGAACAGTCTCTTTAGATTTGCCTACTGAAAAGGCTTTAATCTATTTAGGCGATAGTGCTTTAGAAATCACTTTTCTCGAAAGTGAAAGAAAGGTTTTGAAGCAACTAAAGCCCGAAAGACTGGTTCGCTTAGGCAAGGCGTTAGGAAAAGATTTTGACACACATGATAAATTGTGTGCATATCTTCTCCCCGCTAAACCAAAGGTGAAGAAAGCACCTGCTAAGAGCAAAAAGTCCTCTTTGGCTGAATAATCCTAGCGATAGGATTAAGAGGGTGATGCCTCATAGACAGTTTGAACGGAAGTGATGAATCATGCCGAGTTGCAGAAGTAGTGGTCTTTTAACGGCTAGTGGAAAGGTTTTTGTTGGACAATGCAAATTAATTTCTATTCATGTTAATAACGATAGTGGCGGTGCGCCTTGTCAAATAAAAGTATTTGACGGAACAGATAATACGGGTAAAGAATTAGCCCGTATTAACATAGATGGTGCTGGTGTCCAAAATCTCGAATTTGACATGCATGGGGTTATTTGTTCTGTTGGACTCTTTTATGAAGAGACTAGTGGAAACGCAAATACTTTCATTCACTTTTCTTGAGGTGTTAAAATGGCAGCATTAAGTCAAGATACAAGACTCATTATGACAATTTTATTTGTTGGCGCATTAAGCGGAACAAATGTTTGGGCATATGCGGCATTTGGAATGAATTTTCCTTATGGCCCATTAGCACACTCAGTTCTATTTGGTTTAGGCACAATTGGTGCAATTATGGTTATGAAAGCAATTTTTGATTTATCACTCAATGATAGAATTGAACTTTGGCTCTTAGACCGTAAAATTGCGGCATACTGGGAAAGAAAGGCTAGGGATGAACAACAAAGACAAAAGATGCGTGAAAGCGCAAAACAATACAACACTACCTTTTATCAACCTGTTCAGCAGGAAGAAGAAAATAGCGTTGGTAATGAGTTCTTGGCCGCACTACAATAGGCGGTGAAAGAATGGTCTTTGGCGACATAATGGGCTTTTCTGATTCGGATTATGCTTATAATCAACAAAGGGCGCATTCAGCAGATATCTTCTTTTTGAAGATGAGAATGTGGTTTTGGGGTTCTTGTGCCTGTCTTTCAGGTTTCCTTATTGGAAATATTCTTGGTGTTTTTGATATTAACATCATGGGTTGGTTATTAGATACCCTTCTCAATGGGTGGGGGCATTAATGTCCCTAATGACAGGATTTGCTATTCTTGTAGGTGAAGCAATCATAGGATTTTACAAAAAAATTCACGCAATTAATTTTGGAGTCTATGGGGCCACAATGGTTGGAAAAACAACACTAAGCCATCAATTAAGAACAAGAGGGGAAGTTCCTCAAATAAATGAAAGAACGGTTGGAAGACATAGAGCAACAAGAAAAAATGTCAAAATAGATGGAGACTCCCATACAGTAAGAAGTGCAGATATTGGAGGAGAAGCAATTTACTGGAAAGAATGGGAAAAGGATATGCAAAATAGGAGAGTCAAATATATTATTTTCATGATTGACCACAGGCATTTAGATAGTGAAGTTAATTTAGACCATCAGTTAGCATGGAAGTTTTTAGTTGATTCAATTATTTCAAATAAGTGGTCAAACGGTAAAAAGAAAAGAGACTCAGATTTTCCAATGGCAGTAGGTATTTGGGCAAATAAGTATGATATTTGGGGAAAGAAATATCCATTAGAAGACCAATCTATAGATAAGCATGAAATATTTGAACCATTTAAATATGGAATGAGAAAGTTAAATGATAAAGGAATACCGTGTTTCAAATATATTGTTTCTGCAAAGTCTGACCCCGAAATGGTTTATAGAGGAATTACCACAATGATAAAGGACTATTGATTATTATGTACCAAAACAACATTATAGGACAAAATGCACCACAACAATTTAATCCTGCTCTTTCGCCACTTCAACAGGCAAGAGCAAGTGGTGTTGTGCAAGAATACAAGTTTATTTCGTATAAGCCGAAGACTCAATTAAAGGAACTTAAATTGGTTTTAAAAGCAGAACCAAAGAAGTTTTTAGGCATTAAATATGGAAAAAAATTTAACCTCAAAGACAGATGTGTTGTTTGTGGTTTTCATCATATTTGGGAACAAGGAGATTATATGCGTCCTCCTATGCCTTTAGATGGAGTAGTTAAGGGAAGACCTTTAATGGGAACTTATTGTCCTAAACACGCTTCCATATATATGCAATTAGAAATGCTACAACAGCAAATTCTTGCAGATAAGCATGGACTTGAATTTAAATCATTTAAGCCCCGTATGCCTAAAATGCTCAAAGCAGGACCAATTAAGACTTTAAGCAAAGAAGATGTTATGAGTCTTACCTCGGCAGGATGGTTTATAACCCCACCCGCAATAGGAGATTCAAAGACGGCAACGGATGAGGTCATTCGTCTAATCACTGAAATAAATATTATCACAGAAAGACTCAATCATTTGATGCTTAAGCATAATGTTCAAGCACAAAATGAATTACCGCAAGAAGAAATAAAAGAGGAATTAGTTAAGGAGGCATAGATATGGTATTTGGAACGAGCAACAAGACTGTTTTAGGAGCAGTTCAAGCGCAAAGCGACACACAATTTAAGACTGTAAATAATTTACTTTCATTACAGGAAAATCATGTTGAAGAATTTTTTCAATATCATGGAGAACAATTCTTGATTGCTCTTGAAAAGTTAATGGAAGATGTTGTTGAAAGAGTTGTTTCTCAAATGCTTGCTAAGTTAAGTTTTGACACTAATGGCAGCAACCTTACTGTAAACCGAGATGCTCTTCGTGAATACGAAAGAATTACTCAAGAAAACATTGATTTAGATATTCAAAAGTTATTGCAATCAGCAATTAATACTGAGGTTGTTATGCAAAGAAAGATGGCAAAACAACAGTATCTTGAATCACAGGGATTTAGTGGTGGAGGTATGCAACAACCATCAGCAGGTATGGCTTTAGCCAACGTTACTGGAAATACTCAACAATATCAACAAATGCAAGGTGCTATGAATAATGGCACAGGCTATCCTATTCCTCCTTCGGGAACAGACGGATATGGTCGTCCTTATTGGATTGATGCTCAAGGTCAAATGAGTTATGAGCCTCCTTCAAGTGGATTACATTTAGGTGCGGCAATCCAAAAAGGGGCGGCTTGGGCAAAATGGCTCATGTGAGGTGAATTAAGTGGTTAGTTTTAATTGGGGACGACAAACCCTTAGTCTTCCTCGTTCTGCGTCTTTTATTGAAACACAGATGAAAGACTATGTTCTTACTGGCGATAAAGAATTTCGTCGTAAGGTTAAGACTGCAAAGGATAGTGTAGATGATAGCGAGCCAAATAGTGCCGCACTAAAAGAACAATTAACAGAAATTTTAGAAAAGGTTCTCGATGAACCACTAAAACCTCTTTTGGAAAGAGACGCTGACGCATGGAAAGGATTTTCTCGTAAGAGGGATAAAACCCCAAACGAATCTAATCTTGCTTTTATTGAAGATAAAAAAGTAGGAGACATTACAAATGCAAGAGTTCTTGGTAGATTAAAAGGAACTGATGTTTCTTTTATTCGTAGTGGAAAAACTAAATTACCCGACTTTGATTTTGATGATTTTATTTCAGCCTATGGTGATAAGCCAACTGTAAACTATGATATTCAGTTTAGAGAAAATAAAAGATTAAATGATAGGTTCAACTATGCTCATCAACCACAACGAAGTTCGCTTAAGGCACACATTGAGGCCAAGATACCTGCTTTTGATTATGGAGATTTAGAGAAAGTTAAAGCAGATTTTATTTTAGAAACTACTGGGCAAGAGGCATCATATAGACCATCTAACCAAAAGTTTACAATTGCAGAAGATGTTGTTGATTATTCATTTAACATACCTGATTCCTTTATTGACAAATTAAAAGGCGGGGTTTCTGCACAAGAAAATTATGTCATTGAAGCAGAATTAAATGAAGATGGAGAGTTTGAATCTGTTGGGGAAAAAATAAATCTTACATCAAATCCTGAAGAAGAAATCAATATGCTTAATGTTCAATCAGCAATCGGGGATTTGAATAGAACGGAAGAGATGAAAGAAGAAGATATTATCGAATTGAATGGTAAATATTACTCCTTCGTATTTAAGCCCGAAGGTGAATCTGGTAAGCAAGCAAATCTTAAATTTGATGGAGAAGGAAGAGGAACTATTGAAGGTTTCTTTGAGGATGAAGCAGTTAAAAGAGTAATTATGAAAGCATTTAAGCCTTTCTTGGTTATACCTGATGAAGTGTATTCTTTTAAAGTATATGGAAATATTACTACAAAAAAGGATAGAGCAGAAACATATAGAGATTTTGCTACTGCTGCCGAAGGATTAACAACTATGGGTGAAGGTGGAAAGCCATTAACTCAAGAAATGATTGATGAGCAATCTAAAAGAGCCTTTAGCCATAAAACAGAAAAAGACGAAAAAGGAAATCCTATCTTTATTTCGGAAGATGAATATGCTAAATTGCCTAAAGCAGAAAAAGAAAATTACAAGTCTGAAATTAGAGTGTTTGAAGTAGGAGATGAAAAACCAACAACTACAAGAGATGCGGGTGATTTTGGTCAAATGAAATTTGGAACAGAGACTCTCAGATTAGGAGATATTCAAGACGCTTTTGGTGATGCTTTTGTTAAATTAACTTTTGAAGTGACTAAACACGGAGAATACAATTTGAGTGGCTCAAGGTCAAGACAGAATAGAAGCATGGTTTCTCATTCAAATAAAATAAAAAAGAATGTTAGAAAACTTAAAAGAATGATTGGTGTATAAAATGGGTCAAACAATTTCGCCAAGCGACTTTACAGAAATTAATCCTAATTATTCTGAAGGTCGAGGTTTTTATACCAATGCTACCGAGGTTGCTAATTTACTCCAAGTTCCTGCATTTTCAGTCTCTACCTTCCCAACCTTAGCCCAAGTTGGTTCAATCATCAAAAGGGTGGAGGGAATCGTTGATGATAAGGTAAAGCGTTCATACCGACCAATTATTACGAAGGATGAACACCATAACTTTGAATTTTCTCGTATGCCACACAAGGCATATTATGGTGGTCATGTTGGTTTTATTCAATTATCAAAAATGAAAGTAAGGAAGATTGTTTCATTACAGTTGTGGCAAGGAAGCCAATATATTGAAATTGCTTCAGCACAAGCAAAAATTACCTTACAAGATAATTTTAGAGACTTGAATTCTATTATTCTTCAATTACCAAATAGCGGAGTTTCTTTTGAACTGCTCTCTGAAAATGATTTGACAAATCTAGGAAACGATGAGTTCAATAATACCTTTGGCATCAAGACAACCAATGAAGAAATTGTTTCTTTAATAAACGAATCGTTCCCTTCAATGTCTCAATATACTGGTGCAACTGCTCCAAAAAGCCTCACTTCTTCTAATCTTTCTATTTCTGACTTTTTCTATGCCGCCAAGAACAAAGAAAATGGCAAGCAAATTTTCATCTCATCCCTACTTTCGGGGGATGATGGGGCAGATTGCGTTATCAAGGCGACCATAAAACAGTCATGCACGACGATTAACTCATCTACTGCTCTTACTGTCGCTGATTCATCAAAATTAGCAGTAGGTATGGTTGTTAGTGGAACTGGTATTACAGGGACAATTACTATCGCTTCAATCACTGATGCAACAAATGTAGTATTAAGCGCACCTGCTTCGGCAAGTGCATCAAATGTTTTAACATTTACTACAACAGAAGCAATACCAACTGTTTGCACATTAATAGATTTTACAGATAAAGAAGACCTAAGAAGACTTGGTGATTATTGGACTATCAATGAAGAAGGCCGTATTTTCTTTTTGAAAGATTATCCCTATCATAGAAGCAACTCAGTTATTGTTTCTTATATTGCTGGTGATAATCGAGTTCCTTCTGCTATTCACGAAGCCACCACAAAATTAGCGGCATCTGAAATTATAAGACATGACGACCAAAGTATTCTAATCGCAGAATCAGGTGCTAATATTTCAACAAAAGAAAAATATGATATTCTTCGTAAAGAGGCTATGGATATTTTAAAAGGAAAGGGCGACCTTGTTTATTTCTTGGATTGATTAATATGGCAATAAAAATTGATATATCATCATTTGAAAAACTTCTTCAAATACAAAAGGAAAGACAATTGGCTATGAAAGAAGCGTCCGAAGCATTAGGTATTGATATTGGCTTTAGTGATGATGAAGTAATGGAATTTGCTTTAGAAGAATATCAAAAAGAAATTGATAAACAAATAAACAAGGAGGTATCGTTATTGATGAAGTCTCTCTTCTCTTAGATTTACTATCAAGTAATTGGTCTTCTAATGCTACTGCTCTTGTTAGCGCAGGGACAATTAGTGCCGACCATGCAGTTATTCCTGAATTTATTGATATTAGAACACTATCTGCTAATAAAGGTGTTCGTGTTGATTTAAGCAGAAGTCCTGCTACTATTGTTGTTTTTGAAGACTCACAAACAATTGAATATCCAACAATTCATTATGATGTTAGAAATGAAACTTATTCATTCACTATTCATATCCGAGTATTACATGATGAGAGGGGTGGAGCAGATGCCTCACACGGAAAAGATAGGCTAAGGGCTATATACTTGATTCTGCGTAGGGTTCTTGAGGGTAAGCGCAAGGGCTATACCGCAAGTGATGGTTCAAAGTTCAATCAGTTGTTCGTTGGTTCAAGAAGCGAATCAAATGATAGAGCCAAGCGTTTATTCGGATATAAAGTCAATTTAGAAGCGAAAAGATTTGCATTAAGTATTCCCTAGTAAGTTTGTTAGGAAAGGGGGAGTTTTAGCATGGTATTAAACAAAGATATATTTTTAGGGGCTGGCACTAGTTTAACATTTATTCCTGAATGTGATTTATATTTAGGGGTAGGGCGACAGGATGACGATTCAGCATTCCCAACAAACGGCTCATTAACAACTAATGAAGTTAAAGCATCCTCTGGGTTTTTAACAAATTTTTCTTTATTGGAGGATTTGTATATTGGTTGTTTAATTGAAAGATATACTGGGGCAGACGATACCTTAGCCTCAGTTCATAGAATTAAATCAAATACCGCCACAACTATTACTACGACACATTCATTTAAGCCCCATGCAGATGACTATTTCGTTATTCGTGCATATGGCGCACCCACTCCTTCAACTACTTCAACCGCAAAAAGACTTCTTTCTGACCAATGGTTAGGTGTTCTTGAAAGTGCTACTTTCCCAACAGTTGAGCCTGACTTTAAGCAAGTTAATTTAAGTCTCGGTGGCTCAAGAAACTTTACTTACCAATACAAAGGGATTACGAACTTTGGGACGGCTGATTTAAATTTGGTAGCAAATCATGGTGCTTGGCTTTATTATTTCTTAGGAAGATGCACAAGCCTAATTTGCTCAACCGAAGCGGTTGGTTCTTCAATTACAGATAGATTTACTGCTGGTGAATCAAATAAAGTTTTGATTGAAGGCTTAGATGCAAGCGGAACTAATGTTCCTGTTGGTGCTGGAAAAACTTTAGCATCATTTACTGAAACTGGCCCTATTTTTTATAGGAGTGTAGGAACAGATATTTGTCCTCCTTTAGCAGATAATGAAATTGCTAATATAACGAATATGGATGTTTTGACTAGACCGAGTATTTCAAGTGGCTCTATTACCAATCCCATCACTTATACCTTTGCTGAATCGGATTCGGATAATTTACCTTCTTTTGCTATTGAAAGAAGTGATAGTAAATTAGCGGCCACTACCCCGTTTAGAACAGATACAACTTCTATTTCAATTACTGGCGGAAGCACAACTTCAGGAGATACCACAATTACATTTACTGATAATGCTAATTCTGCTTTAATGCAGGTTGGAATGTTAATTAGTGGAACTGGTATTCCTGCCCATACTCGTATTGCACAAATTGTTAGCGGGGTTAGAGCAGAATTGACAAACAATGCTACTGCTACGGGTTCTTCTCTTACATTTACTTTAACAGAAGATGAAGATAATTCTTTTGTTCAAATCGCAAGAGGATGTAGGGTTAATACTTTAACAATGACCGCAAATGAAAATGAAGAGGTTAAAATGACTCTTAGCCTAAATACTAGAAATGTTCACTCTCCAAAAGAAGGAGAGCAATATGATGCTAGAAGCGCAGTTTCTAATGAAAAAGATTTCTTTAATTTTGAAGCAGAAACAACTGGTGCAAATGCAGCACAAGAGTTCCGAGAGCCATTTTTCTTCTCCGATGGAACCTTTAAGGTATTAGGACAAGAGTTTTTGAAAATCAATACTCTAACATTGACTATGAACAATAATCTCCAAGACCGTAGGTTTTTAGGTGTTGGAAGCAAAGAAGTTCAAGAGGCTATTCCTGCTCAAAGAAATTATGAAATTTCATTTACAGGTCATGTGACTGATAATGCATTATATAAGGCACTTAGAGATGATACTGAAAATATTACACAGACTATTGAATTAATTTTCACTAAGCCTAACGGTGAAGCAATTACTTTAAACTTTACTGATTACATGGTAAGTTCTAACAATTTCCCAATCGCTGATGATAAAGGGCCAATTGCAGTAGAAGCCACAGTTATGCCGAGAAATTTAAGTCTTTGCACCGTTAAAACACATTGGGTTTTGCAGGGGTGATAGCATGGTTTCAAGAGCAGAAAAATTAGCCTTAGTTAAGGCACTAAAAGCACAGGATAAAAAACCAAAAAAAGAAAAGAAAACTACTCAAAAGTCTAAGTTAGCAGAATGATATTCCACCAACACCGTTTGTTTGTTTGTTGGTATAAAAGGTGGATAAAATGTTGAACAGAAAAATTGTATCAGATAAAAGTGTGCTTTTTGCACTAACCGAGCCTACGCTGCATTATATTCGTGTAGCACCCGAAAAAGAAGAATACCTCAAAGTGTGGGTAAAAGAACCCACATGGCTTGAGGTTGATAAAGCCATGAACGCCATGATGAAGATTGATGCAAAGCGTCAAGACATGGAGTTAGACCTAAACGCTATGTTTAGATTCATGGTTGAAAATTTCGTAGTAAAGACAGAACCAAGTCTTTCTGCGATTGACATTTTACGACTCACGCCGTATATCGGCAATCAGTTAAAAGAAATTCTCCCAAACCCATTTAATGCGTTAGAGGAGGATGAAGAAAAAAACGTAAATTAAAGGGAATATTGAAGGGAGGAAAAGGCTCTCCTGAACATATTTCCTTAATCATAGTTTATTCATTGGCGAAAGCATTAGGAATAAGTCCTCTTGAAATTTACAAAATGCCATCTTCATTAGTTATTGATTTATTATCCATTCATAAAGTAATGCTAGAACTAGAACAAGAAGAAATGGATAAAATGGAAAAAAATACAAAAAATAATATGAACAAAATTAGGTGATTAAATGACATATACTGCAACATTAAGGCAAAATAATGCGATGTTGGAGACAATGCAAGCCACTATGGATAAATTAACAGATACTTTAGATAATTTTGCTAAATCACAAAAGACATTTACTGAACAAACCAAAAAAGCAGAAAAGACAGAAAAAGCACTTAATAAAGAATTGGTTACGAGAGAAGAAACTCTTAATCGCGCTTTTAAGCAATTAGAAGCGGGTGGATTAGAAGTAAGAAAATTTGAAATTTTTTCTAAAAAATCATTTGATGCTTTTATTGCTTCGGGTGGAAACGCCTTCGATTTCTTTGACTTAGCATTATCATCAACTAATCAAAGAGTTAAAATCTTTGGTGTAGAGGCTTCACTAGCAAGAAAAGTTATGTATGGGTTTTTACCGCCTGGAATGTTTAGATTAGTGAATAAATTATCTACTTCTTTTAGATTTTTAGGCGGAGTATTTAGAAAAACGGGAGAAGACGGAGAAAATATAGATAATATATTCAAAAAAATGACTAGAGGAATATTGTCTTTACCTAAAGCAATGAAAATGAAGAAGGGCGACTTTAATATAATAAGCAAAATAAAATCAGGAATAGCAGAGGCTAGGGATATAGGAGAAACTTCTAAATTTTATAACAGTTTAATAAAAGAAGAAAAGAATAAACTTTCTACCATTAAGGATTCTAGGTCTTATGCTAGTAGTGATGCAGGAAAACGAGAAATAGAAGATATAGAGGAACAAATTAAAATATTAGAAGAATCAAGAGATAGTGCTATCGAAATGAGTAAAATGGGTAAGTTTACAAATAAATTTATTAAAGGATTGAAAGCCGCACCTCAATTTTTAGCAAAGTCACTTGTATTTTTTGGTAAAGTGATGCTATATGCTACTCTTTTCCTAACCATAGCATATATTTTATATAAAACGGTTGGGAAAACTATTATTGAAACACTTAAAACTATTTATCCTGCAATATTACAAGTGGCTACTATTGCTCTTGGTGGAATAATGCTAGTGTGGGAAGGAATACAAAGCATTTTTAAAGGATTCTTCGGAGAAGGGGGTAGTTTAAATGATGTTATTGACGGGGTTATTCTAATTGGTCTTGGCATATTACAATTTGCTTTAGGGGTTGTAGGGACATTATTAGTTGCTTTAGGTGGATTTGTTGTAGAATTTGTAGGAATTGCATTTGATAGATTAAAAGGTTTCATAAGTAATGCTTTTAAAAACACAGAAAACTTCCTTAAGGCTTTACCTGCTATTCTTTTAGTTGTCGGTGGTCTTATTGCATTTATAATGGGTGCGCCTGTTTGGTTGGCATTAACAATTGGCATAGTTTTATACAAAGTAGCGGCATTTGCAGTTAAAAAGTTGGCTGATATAGTTCCAGGTTTTTCTAAAGGAGGAACTTCTTCAGGAGGATTAGCAGTTGTTGGAGAAAGAGGAGCAGAATTAGTTTCATTACCAAGAGGTTCAAGGGTTCATTCCAATTCACAAAGTAAAAAGATGATTTCTAATTCTAGCCCTGTTAATAATTTCAATATTACGATTAATGCAAAAGATACATCTGATGCAGAACTTAGAAGAATAGCACAAAAAATAGGAAATATGGTTAATAATTCTGTCAATAGAAGCACATCTTCTGCAATAATGAGGTGATTAAATGAGTAGTTATGTATATTTAAAACTTAATGCTTTTGCTAAAGGCTCTACTGATTTAACTACAGATACTATTCCTCTAAGAATAAATAATTTAAGCATTTCAGTTAGTCGTCAAGTTTTAGATTTTACTATTCCTTTATCAAGTATTGCTACTGGTGAGTCATTAACTGTTGGTGCTGACTTTGGTGCGGCTGAAAAAACCATTTCTCTTAGTGGGTTCATTACTGATGCAAACATAACAAAGAGCCACACTTCGGGTTCTGTTTTCTTTACTGCTCAGGAAATTGCTCAAATGATAGCCGCAAGCGTTGATTCATCTAGTATCGCTAAATATCAAAACTTTAATGAACTAGTAATTCTTATACCTTCTAATGTTGATTCTTCCTTTGTTGATAGAGATTCTGCTTCAGGCGTTGGTTCAAGAGGCGATTTGATTCCATTTACCTTTAGTGCAAGGGGAGAAGCAAATGATAAAGATAATGAACGTGTACCTTTTCCTTTTAATTTTCCAGATACACAAACAGCCGATGGAATTAGTGGCTATATTCAATCTTTTAATTTTACACTAAGCGGTGAAACTACAGAAGTAGAATTTAGCATGGAATTTAAACAAGCAAATATTTTCCCTTGAGGTGCTATCAATGTATGATGTTTATGTAGGTAAGAGGAAAAGTTTAGTTTTTCCTATTATGTGCAATTCTCATGTTTCGGTTAGTTATACCGATAATATTCCTGATATAGAGTCCACCCCAAGCGACACAACCGATGATATTCCTTATGGGATATGGGCGCATGAGGGCGACTGGACGGTAGAAGCCCTTATCACCCCCTATGACATAAACGGAAGTGGAGCAACGGGCAGAAGGGACCGTTTAGCACAGAATAACAGAAGGGGCGTTATGCCCGCTAACGGAACAGGGACTTTTCTAAGCGAAACCTACCTACCAACGAGCGATAGATTTGGGCATAAAATGTGTTTTTTCAAATGTGCTAATTTTTCTTTATATTTAGTCAATACTACAACAAATAATGTAAATCAACCTGCCGAGTATGGAATTAGAATTGAATATTCTTATAGTGGCGGTACAGGTTCTTCTCAATCAAGCGCAGTTATAACCTCTTCTAATTCACGCTCTTATGAATACGGAAATGCAAATTATAATAGTTATATTGAAGGCTTTACAGAGGACGGTAGAATTAGATTTAATGATGCTGGTTCAGTTATTCCCGGCCAGTCTTCTGCATCAGCAGTTATTGGAGCAGATACTACTAAATTTGGAGTAGGGCAAGAAGTTTTCATAAGAGAAAATGAATTTGATTTTACTCTTTTGGGAACAATTACAGGAGTAGATGTTCCAAGTAGCGGTAGAATTACTTTAGATACTTCTACAACAAGTGCGCTTTCATTAGGCACTAGGCTATTTACTAGAACATATAAAGAACCAAAATACATTGATAATATACATCACATAGCGGTTGCATATTCTTCAACTTCTCAAAAAATAAATATGTATTATAATGGCTCTTTAATTAATACGACAACAAAAACACTAGCGTCTGAAATCTTAACTTTTGGTAGAGAAGACATTGTTATAGGAAAGAAAACGACTTCTGATAATAATGCTTCTACTGATTGTCAATTTATGGGAGAGATACATGAACTTTGTGTTGTTGGCAGTTATCAAAAATCATTTAGATATTTAAATAGTCTTATGCCAAAATTTTCAGAAACTCTTTTATTTTTGCAATTTGAGGAGGAAAACTTATGACATTAACAGTTGGCGGTTTGACTTCTATTTACAATGCTACGGCAGATAATAATTATGATGTTCCTACTAATCCCAAAATAACTAAAAATACTGCATTTACACAAAGAGTTTTTGGAATTATTCATACTGATGATACTTTACTCGGTTCAAATGCAAATACAGTTATTGAAAAAGTTGGTACTGCTCTTTTAACAGAATATTCTAATTTGGATAATACAAACGGACACACTATAAGATGTTATGATGGAACAAATGGAGTTGATTTGGCTAGTATTGATTTAACAACAGACACTTATTTTGTTTTAATCCATTCTGATGATGCTAATATGCATCACTTTGCTAAAATTGATACAGTAGAAAACGCTGATTCTAACGGAGATTCCTTTACTTTTGAGCCTAAATTTGGTAATAGGGTCGCTAAAGGAACGAAGTTTATGATTTTTAAAGGACCATCTATTGCTAATTCTACTAAAATCGTCGCAATTACTGGAGGCTTAGATGCTTCTACCTTTGGAGCAAATTATGTTGTATCAAGACCGTTATGGTATTTTTACAATGATAAAACAGTAAAGGATAATGAATTAGACCATAATACTAAATATTTTGTTAGATTACACGAAGCAAGTAGTGGAAATAGTATTGATTTAAGTGCTAGTGCCGAAAAAGTTTCTTTCGTAACAATGGCTGAAACCCATTATAGAGTTATTGACTCAAGCAAGTATTCTTATGTTGTCAAATTAAAAGATAATCTTAAATTAAAAGATGACCCCAATACTGCAACTAGTAATGAAAGTTCTGTTCTTTCTGGGACTTTTACTGATTATGATGACTATAACGATTGTTTTATTAATGCAAGAAGGGATAGTGATGATAATTACTCTTCTCTCTCATTAAATGGTTTAACTAGATACACTCATTATAGAGACTCTCCTAATAAAAGCAATTTACTAAATAATGTTTTTGATTCGTATATCGAAGAATCAATTGATGGTAAGGCAGGATATTCAGAAACTAAAGTAATTGATAATAATCAAATTTTAGGAAAAAAATTACAGACCAATCAAGATTATATTATCCGACAAGCAATAGGAACTGGTAGTTTTAATGATTGGGTACAAGTAGGAGAAATAGATTCTTTTGTGACTGTTTCATCAACATCATATTTCTATGACTTAAAAAATGCTACCTATGGTGAACATATTAACATTTCAGAATACTTTAATCAAAATGATGAAATAAGGATAGGAGATAGGGTTTGTATCGTTTCAAGTCGTAATGGTAATGAGATTGTTCTTACCGAAAAAAGTAGATTATTGACAGAAGGAAAATTCACAACTACTTTTGATATGACCACTTTACTTGGCGGAGAAAAGGTGTATCGCAGGGCATTTAATTTATCAAATAGTAATTTATTAACTCGTGTTAAATTTGAAGATACCAGTTTAGATAGATTACGAGTCGTTCTTTATTCGGATTCTGCTAAAGCAATAGAAGCAACTGTCGTAGCATATCAAACACCCCTTTCTCCCCATACTAGTGTTTCTATTGATAACACTTATCAATTACTGTATTTAAATTTTGAAAATAATTATCACGATAGTGATGATAATGGTTTAGAATATGTAAATGGAGAATATGTTATTTTATATGAAGTTTTTACTGGAAAGATTGAAAAAATTACTAGAAAAATAGAAAATGGGAATAACATCGTAACAATTGGAGGAAGAAATACTTTCAGCAAATTGGTGAATCCGATTGTAAATAGAGATTCATTATATTCATTAGATGCTATTTATTCTTCAAGAAGCCCATACAAAAAATTAACTTCATTAGGGACAACTGTTGCTACAACAAGCCTACAGAGCAAAGCATTAACATTTGGAGCAAATGTCACTTTAACTGCTGGAACTGAAATTTTTGGAGATATAGGTTTTATTGGTAAATTACAAAGCGACATTTCTTCCTCAACAAGCGGAACTTTAGAAGATTTTCCTTTGATTCACTATTCGGGAACAGCGCATACTGCAACAAAGCAAGTAATATTTAATAAAGCGATGGCTTCAAACTTACAAATATCTAGTTCAACTGATTTAAGTGGAGCAGCAAATAAAGGGCTGTCATTTCGTGATGGAACAGAATTAGACTCTTCAGGAGCAGAAGTAAAAGAATTATCGGGAACTTCTGATAATACAGATGTTAGAGCAATAGGATATAATATAGACCAAACAGATTCAGTAGGCACACAAGATTCTATATTTTTAGCAAAAGGCACAATATTTTCGGACGAGCCTATAAATACATTAATTGACTTTAATATATTACAAATTAGAAAGGAATCAACAAATAGCGTAGTAAAATTAGCGCCCCATGTTCCAATTGCTTTAGGAAGAGGCCATACTAATTACGAAAATGAAAGCGAATTAACATTTACTACTATAGGAACAACCACTTCTTCTTCTACTGTAAGTGACGGTCAAATCTTTGGAAACTTTACTTCCTTTAGTATTCCATTTCACACTCCTATTTATGTTGATGAAAAATTTGTAGGAAGGCTTCTTTTTCAATCAATTCAGCCTTCTTCTTCTGTTTCAGATTCTTTCTTACTTACAACGGTAGAACAACCTTATCTTTCTGGTTGGTCTTCTGGAAAATCAATACAAGTCCCAACATCTAAAATACACCATGAACTCCAGTTAATTAATGGAAGTCATTTACATGGTGGAAAAATTATTGGTCTTTTAGGAACAGATAACAACATAATTGAATTTGAAACATTTGATACTTCTTCTCACATATCTTACTCCAATAAATTCGGAAACTCTATTTTTAGAATTTTTAATTTAGAAAAAGGTCTTATTGGCCCAAGCAATGGATTTAACGCTATAAATCAAACTTTAGGCAGATTAAATAATCCAAACTCTATAATTAGACCCAAAGGCATTTTTAATTACTATGCTACTTCATATAAAGGCAAAAATACTGTTAAATATAATATTTCTGGTGGTTCTAATGTTTATGACTCAAGGGTGTTGCCTATTGAACGAAGAGGCTTACGCCCAATTACCTATTCTAATTACTATGGAAGAATTTTACCAAACTCGGCCTCATTGAATGTTTCACATGACTATAGAGTTTTAAGCGACCAAGCCCTTTCTTCTGGTTTTGCTAATTCTTTAGAAGTAGAAGACACTTTGTATCATCCTAGCCCAAATGCTGCTAGGCTATTTTTATTTGCTAATTGTGATATTTATCCTTACTCTTCTACAAGAAAAGATAGTTTGATGAATAGTGCAACAAGAAATATTGAAAAGTATGGACTTTTGAGTTTTGGCGACCTTTTAAAATACGATTCAGGAGAGAACAAAGAATCGGTTGTCGGTGATACTAGAAGAGTTTCTCATTTAGATTCATCATATTCCCATAGTTCAATTATTGAATCTGATAAGACTTTATCGAGTCTTAAAAGATTTGGGTTGATGAGATTAACAGAATTAGTTACTGATTATGCTTACAATCCAATAAATCCAGAAGAAGAGATAGATGAAAATAGATATATAGAAAAATTAGATAAAGTATTTAATTACGATGTTGAAACAGTTGTTGATTCAGGAGGAACGGCAATTTCTATTTCTGCAACAAGTGACTATGGTACTTTTTCTGGAAGAGATTCAACAGTAACTATTACTGGAACTCCTACAAATTTACAAGTCAATGATTTATTAGTAGACCTTGCAGAAAATGTTATTTGGGGTGAAGTTAATTCTACTCCAACAGGCGCAAGTGTTTCTATCAATGTAAATCACTTATCTAATAATGGTGCTTTATACACGGGAACTCTCCGAAGAATAAGTGCAACTGAATCAAATACTGTATTTTCTGACATATCTGGTAAAGAAGCAAATAGTGTTATTTACAAAATAGCGAGCGAAAAACAAAGCGGTCTGCATCCAAATAAAAATATGTTTTTTGCCAGTGCTAGAGTTTTTTGCGATGATAATACTGGGAGTTCTTTAAATCCTAATAATAAATTCTTTGATAAATACTCAGAAAAATTACTTAAAATTGCTAGAAGCGGAGAAAATTATGGTATGGTAAGCCCATTTGTTTTTTCAGAAAATCAAACTAGAGCATTTTTAATTGATAGGGTGTCTCAAACTTGTTCCACTAATGGAACTACAACATTAACTGTTCAGGACTCTTCTAAATTAGAAGTGGGGGCTTATGTTGGTGTTGGAGCAATTGGAGAAACTACTAATTTTGGTATTGCCGCAGGAGTTTATATTACTGCTATTGGTGGTTCAACCACTGTGACTTTAAGTGCGGCTGCTTCTGCAACTCATACTGGAAGTTTAACATTTATTACAAAAAGACCCAAGAAAAACTTTCATCTTTCCAGAATATTTAAACAACTAGACTATGCTAATTTACCAACAATTGATTATACAGAATATGGTTTAGCAAACATGACAAGACATAAGGTTGTTTTATTAAAAGGATATAGTGTAGAAAGCGGAAGAGACGTTGAAGCGGGTGAAACGCATACTTTGGGAGGATTATCTTTAGAACACCTAACGGATGGTAGTAATGATTTAGTTGTTCCTTTGTATGACGATTCAAGATACAGTATATTAGGTGATGTTTCTGGTAATAATAACTTTACTTCCTTAGCAGGAGCATATTCTGGATATAAATTCTTTTTTATTAGTGGAGAGACAGGAACATCTGCTAGTTCAGGAATAGGGCTTAAATCAGCAACTAGTTATCCAATTGAAAAGAAAGCATCTGGAAACAAAACTTATTATCAATTCAAATTTAGTCATAAAGGTAAATATAACTTTTTACAATTTTTAGATTTAACTGGTTGTTATTTGGTTCCAATTAAAGGCCAAGACACCACTGGTGCAACAATTGATTCAAGCAACGCCTTCTCAAAGGATGTTCATGTAGATAATTTTGCATATGTCGTTTCTCATGTTTATGATACTTCAACTAGTGTATCGGATGATGAAGATTTTTCCTTTATTACTTTAGATGTTGATATATCTCATTCTGATTTTAATGGGATAGTATTTAAAATAATGCAACCAAATCCTGTCTGCTTTTGGAATACAAGCCCAAAAGAAATAAATATTAACCAACTTTCCTCAGCATATACTAAGAAACCTAATTCTTCTGAAATGTATGGTCAGATAAAAGTTTATGGAAATAAAGATGCTGGAATAACAGAAGATAATTCAGGAACATCAATTTCAGATTTAAACGAAGGTATTTTGTCAATGTATTGTGTCATTGATTTAGATAATATAGGACAAAGTAATAAAACAGTTTTAAGGTCGAGAACAGAATTACAAAATCTAATTACTGCTGATGGAATGAATGTTGAAATATGTGCTTCTGATGGAGAAACTAATGTTGTTGGTAATTTAACTGGTTCTTCGAGGTCCAGTCAAAAAATACACTCTTTATCCTTTGAAAACCTAAAATACCTACAGGGAGCCGTTTCTATTTCCGAAACTTTTGAACTCAAAATAAATGGAGATATAAAAAACACAGATAAAAGAGCCATCATAGGAGCAACTCTTGATATTTCAAGAGAAGCAGAAGAGTTAGTAGAAGAGTTGTTTATTGAAAACGATATTAGCCATTCTTTAGTTTCTTCAGATTACAGTATTTTTGCTTCTCCTGATTTTCAAGGTTCTTCATTATATACTTTAGCAAAGTATCTTTTAAATCTTAAAGATAAAACTTTATTTGATAATGCTGGAACAATTACTTCAAGAGATATTTTAGATTCCAATACTATTACTAAATATGAGTTTGATGATGATAACATAATTGAATACGAATTAGTTGATAGTGGTTTTGATTTCTATAATGAAATAGTTGTTTACGGTAGCAGTCATAAAGCAATAAAGAAAAACATTCGCAGCATTAAGAACATAGGAAAAAAGACATTAGAAGTGTTTGACAAAAAACTTAAATCACAATCAGATGTAGATAAACGAGCCTTTGAACTATTAAATATACATAATAATGATACTGGTAATTTAGAAATAAAAACTCACATTAGAGATGCAGAAACAGTTTCAAGTGGAGATATTGTTATTGTTGAAATAAAGCAGGAAAATATACCAAGAAACTTATATATGGTTTTAGAAATGAAATATGAAATTAGTGGTTTAACTACTTTGGTTTTAGGAAAATACAAAAAAGGTGTTGAAGACAGATTTTCAGAATTACTTTTATCTAATAAACAGACAGATTCATACCTTAGAAAAAAGGACTTTTTAGAAAACGATTTCAATTTTGATTTCTTTGAAAATATAAAGATAAAAGAAATAAATCTGGTTTTGCGAAAGAGGACGCAGACAGGAATCACTTTAGGTTTCTCGCACACTTTAAATACGGACACAAGCACGATAGGATTCGGGGGAGGGACAATTACCCACACAACACTCTTGGAGGAAGATTTATGATAACAGATGAATTAAGAAAAATTTTAGCAACTAAATTAAAAGAAGAAATATTAAGTGGACAAATAGGACAAGGAGGTAATTCTACATCTCCTTTAGCAAATACTCTTGATGTTCCCATTGAGTCTATTACTGTATCTAAATCAGTAGAAAAGGCTAGTGAAAATGTTGTTCAAGTAAAACTAGAAATACTAGGAACAGCAATCACTGGTTTAGTTGTAAGAGAAGCAGGTTTATTTAATCATGCAACACCAGCAAGCGGCAGTTTGCTTCAAAGAGTAAATTTTCAGGGAGTTGGCCCATTTAGTGCGTCTGAAAGATTACAGATTTTTATTACAATGGAGGTGGAATAGATGGTTAGTAATCCATATCATTTTAGTAGATTAGGAACAACAGTTAGCGCACAAATCACCGATGGAACAGATGCACCCCATACTGGTTTAATTAAAGCATTAGCGATTTATTCAACGGGAAGTTATCCCGTTAAGACTTCAAGTGATTTTAACATAACTGCCGCTAGTGCAAGTGCAATTAACATTACAAGCGGTAAAGTAGTAAGAGATGGAGAATTACAAGCATCTATTACTGCTGGGAGCAATCTTTCAATCGGGGCTACTTCGGCTGGAAAAACTTATTCTTTGGTTGTTGTTGATTCTTCAAACGCTTTTGCTGTTAGAACTACTACAACTGATAATTTAGTTCCCGAATTAACTGCGGGGGATATTCCTATTGCCATTGTTCTATATACTGCGGTTCAATCAACAATGGAGTTTCAATACTTTACAAATAGAAAAGAAGCAAATACTCTTTCTGTTGCCTATTCTGATTCAAATGTTTATAATGAAATTTTAAAAATGGAAGGTAATGGTGGTAATGTTGAATTAACAGGTAGTGCTTTAACTGACATTTCTAGTTTAGATTCTGCCGCTGACCGATTATTGGTAAGAGATGCAACAAATAACCAATTAAAACTTGTTGCACCAAGTAGCGTCGGTTCAACTTATTCCGATGCTAATGCAGTTTCAGCGATTGAAACAGAAGCAGGATTAGATTTTTCTGCTTCTTCTAATGACGCTATTATTGAAAATACAAATTCAGACAAAGATATTATCTTTAAAATCAATGATGGTGGAACTCCCACTGAAGTTATAAGAATTGATGGTGATGTCTCAAAGGTTGGAATTGGAACTGCTACCCCTGCTGAAAAATTATCTGTTTCAGGTAATATTCGTTCAAGCGGTGATGTTATAATTGGTGGTGCTTTAGACCATAATGGTTCAACTGTTGGCTTTTATGCTACAACTCCTGCAACTAAACAGACTGTTAATAATTTAGGTACAACATCGGTAATTTCCAGACCTCCTGCTGACCCAACAGCAAATCCAGGATTTGAACCGGGTTTAGACGCATATGTGGGTTCTTTAGAAGCAGAGATTTCAAATCTTAGAACTAAACTAGATGCAGTAATTGATGCTTTACAACTGTATGGTCTAATCTCTTAATTAGTTCAACAACACCAACTTTGGCGTTGCATTCAAATCAATTCGCAGGAAGATTTGAATGTAGGGGGTGTCCTTCCTAATATGAGGAAATGCTCTCATTTAGCCTAATAAAATTCGTAATAAGCGAATTTAAAATCGGGCATCGAGAAAAAACCAAAAAAAAGGAGAGGGAGCATACGCTCCCCCTCAATTTGTTTTTTCCGACCAAATGGAATTACAGGCTCTACATTCCCACAATTTTACTTGTTCAGTAGAACCAACATAAAAGCCAAGTAATCGTCTTGCTACTGTCTTTTCTTTACAGTAGAAGCATTCTTGCTTTAATGCCATATCATCACTTTTGGCTATCGTCGCCCATCAGACGCTTCATGTATTCTTCAACGCTTTCATCGGTGATATTAGTTCCACCAAAAGCAGCAAAGAATAAAAGCATCAGAATAGCAACGAAAAAGATTAAGCCAATCCATTCCCATGTTGTCATTACCACATCACCTCTAATTCTTTATGTTCGCCTTCTTCCAAAGAAAAAGCCTTAACAATACCATTTGTTTGCCCATACTTCCAAAGGTCATAGACTAATTGAGTATCTTTCATACAATACTCAACAACCTCATCATATTGACCTGCTTTCCATAATTTAGGAGCATCTGCACTATCCATTAGTTTAAAATCATTCATTGTGCATTTTACTAGATTTTTTAATTGAAATCTTTCTCCATGTTCTTTCAAAAGTATTCTTGAAGTATCAATGAATTGTTCTTCTTTAATATACTTATTGATACAATAAATGTCCATAGAATCCCTAAGAATAGGCAAATCAAAAGCCTTGATGTTATGTCCCAATAATAATCCTCCCTTTTGAAAATGATTATCTAAATCATATTTAAGTTCAGAAAGAGACTTAACTGTGTGTCCTGATTTAGCAAAAGTATCAACTGTTTCATCAACATAAACAGTTCCATTTTGTCCATCCCATGTTGCTACGGTTGATACTTGAAACATATGGGTATTACCAAAACCACCAATGTCATAGGACATATTTTTGGTTTCTAAATCAATAGCCAAAACTGACATATCATTCACCGTTAGACCAAAGTTTGCTAATCTTTTCTTCTTCCTTATTGACCTTTGGTTCTTCTTCAAGGTCGGTTCTTCGCTTTAAGAAACAAACAATCTGCTTATTTGCGACAATTAGTTGGGAACAACATTCCCAACCATCTTCCCCGTAAGTATTCAACGTATCAATAATTACTTTTGGCCCTTTCTCAACTTGAAACACCAGATAGGTATTTTCCCACTTCATTCTTCATCACTCCGTATTAACTTAACATAAGTCCTATTACTTGCACCTTTTTGTTCCTCAAACTTGTGTCTAATTACATCAAAATGCCTATACACCTGCGCTCTTGATTTTTTCGCTTTGGTTCGGACTTCTGTTAAGAGTGTTGTTTTATTGACAAAACCTTCATCATCTTTCTTCATTTTGCTATAAACATCCATAAAGAGAGATTCAAGCGAGTTCTCGGCTATGCTCTTACGCTTCGCTCGGAGGCTATCAGTTAGCCAGTCCACCAATGACCTATAACATTGTCGGACGATTGTTGAGGCTTGACGCACATTATGTCCAGTAACTACGAATCTTTGGTTTTTATCCTTGATTGATGGAGCAGATGCAACGCTACAAAGAACAGACATTTTATACAGAATTTTCATCAAACGGGTAGTAAAATTACCCGCAATCTTAGCAACATGGCTAGGATAAGATTGAATATACATACGCATACTTTCATATTCAAGTCTTAGAACCTGATTAAAGTCGGGAGTATATTTCATTGTTTTAAGAGGGTCGCCTCCTACTTCATTAAATCTATCACGGGTTAATTCATAGAGAGTAAAGATAGCATCTGCATACTTGTCAATTGGTGAATTAACTTCTTCAACCGTTCCCGCTTTTTCAATTTGTTCAAGACGCATTTTATGTTGAATAAACTCAGGAACATCCCAAACATACAATAGCATTCTTTGTAGAACACCCTTTTCTGCCATAACATCATTTAGATTGGTTGGTGGATAAGTCATAGCCAAAACGGAACGCTCACAGAAACATTCCATAATCATGCCACCAAAAGAAGTTAAAGCCTTAGAAATAATCCAAGACTCTCCCGCTAATGAGTTCATCAAAGTATTGAGATACACAATAGAGTTTTCTTTATGTTGGCTTTGTTTAAAGATACCAGAATATTCAAACTCATCCCAATGAGCAAGGCCATTTCCTTCTAAAACTCCAGGTCTTCTATTATATTCAACTTCTCCATCATCATTGACTTCTTTATCATATCCACCAATGAGAACAGAATCGGTATAATCAGTCACCCCAAAAGTGTTGAAGATTCGATTCATAGGTAAGTTGTTCCTTACAAATGGAGGGTGTTTATTACTCTCATTAATTTTCTTAAAGGTTCTTTCTGAAACTGGCCCAACAAAGTTCCACATTGTAGATTTACCCGTTCCGCTTGTTTGAACCCAACAAAAATGTATTCTTGTGTCTTCATGGTTTCTTCCATTAGGAATAGTAATGAAATCTTTCACTACTTGACCTAAAATGTTAAAGAAACAAATACCAGCAGGAATATCATTATAGTGTGATACTTCAACTGCTGATGCTTGAAAATCCCTTACAATTGCGGGTAATGCTTCGCTAAAAACACCTGCATTCGATTCAAGTGCTTCCATATATTCTTCTTCGTTAAATTCTTCATTCATATTTTCACCTTCTCTTCCGAGTTTAATGTGGAGATTATTCTGTTGGCTAAGGTTTCTCCGATTCCCTCAATGGCTTGTAATTCATATGCTGAACACTCACCTATTTCCATAATAGAGCCAAATTCTTTTATTAGTTGTTTTGCTTTTTTAATTGATACGCCTTTAATACTGCTTAATAAATCTAGTCTTAAATCATCCGTTGTTAATCTTTTAAATACTTGTGGTGCTATTACATCTCTTGTCATTGGTTTCATTTTACTTACTGCTGTTATAATTAATGCTGCTTCTTCTTCTGTTTCTACCCATACTGGTTTTACATCTGTATCAAGAATTAACCTGCCAATAGCACCAAGAAACTTTTGGTTTAGCATAATATTCCTACTGCTAATTGGCATTTTACTGGGTGAATTTTGTATTACATTCATAATTGCTTCATCAAGACTACCATGAATAATCACTACATTTGTTTTATAGTGTCTATCCATATTATCAATTTGAGTCCATAATCTTTTTGATATTACTGACCCTAAGAAGTCTGTGGTGGACTTTGCCTCAAAACAAACATCATCATAAACATAGTCGCCTATCTCAATCCAACGCTGTTCATATTGTATATTTAATCCCTTTGCTTTCTGCATTACCAGTTTGGCTAATTTAGACTTCTCCCTTGAATCAATGACAAGCATTTGCACCTACCTCCATAACTATATTTACAACAAAAGCAATACTGCCTAAACAGTAAAAACAAACTCTTGAGTAGAACATTATGCTTTTTCTTCCCATTAAGCATACCTCCAACATTTACCAACACAATATCCATCACTAATCAATTTATCACAATGGGGTGTATTATAGTTATTGAATACTGTAAATCTTGCGTGTTTTCTAGTTTCGTTCTTATCCCAATCAAGCCATACTGAATCAGATTCAGCAAATACTCTTTCAAGTTCTTCAACGACTAACTCAAGCACTTTCATTTTCTCCTGTCCTGAAGATAAATCACGATAGCCTGATAATAAATCACGATACCAAGAAACAAGGTATGCTCTTGACATATGCGAGGGATTCTCTGTCATTACCGCATTATGCAAACAGGGCAACATTGGAAGTTTTCCTACTGTATCGGGAACGGAAACGTCGCCCACCTTTGCCTCAATGGGGGGTGCATCGGGAAACAGCACCTCGTTTTTGCCGCCCTTTTTGAACGGGATATGGCGAGGCTTCTTAGCAATTGATAGTATTTCTTCAAGAGACAAAGAAAGGTCATCAACAGTCAAAGGAACACAATAATAAGGATTACCGTTCTCATCAGAAGAGGACATATTAACCGTATTTGGAACTCTTCGTAGTCTTGTTGTTTGACCTACCCTATCATCAAGAGTATTCTTACTTCCAACCTTTGCCTTCAAATACTCTTTAATTTCACGGAAAAATGTTTGAACATTTCTCATGTTATTTGTTCTTTCTCCAAACAAAAATAAATGAAATCCACGGCCTGAGAAAAACAAAGTGTGTTGATAATTTTTTGTAATAACCAATTCCATCACCTTTTTCACATCTCGCCAAGCCAATTCTAATTCATCTTCGTGTGCATCAAAATCAAGAAAAACTCTATCAATAATAACTGAGGATTCTACTTTTGCTTTCTCCGAAAAGTGTTCAAAGTCATAGACCGTAGTATAGACATTTGTCCTGTTATTTTGAGCATTAATAAAGTTAGCATAATCATTCCTCGCTAAGACGACTTTTCTTTTCATTTGTGGTGCGTTCTTGATGTGGCTTCCCGCCCAAACTTCCCTCGGAAACTTCATTCTTATTACCTCCAAAATTAATTGTTGCTCCATTGAGCAATTGTTTGATTATCTTAGCAATCTCGCCATTTAATACTGTCATTACTGTTAGTTTAACTACATCTTCAAAATATGCACCAACATAATCTTCTTTTATTCTCAGGTCTTGAATTAATTTAAACTTTTCAACTAATGTCATTTCTGAATAAATATCCTGTGATAAGTCGGCTACTGTATCATTGAGATTAGAAATCTCATTGAATGTCCAATTTCTTCCAAGCACTTTCTTTTCAATTAGTTCTTTCATTTTCTCCCTCCATAGTCATTATTATCATGATAAGAAAATCATTAAACGATAGGGGCGGTTGGTAATTAAACTTTATTTCGTCATATAACTTCTTTAATTCAATTTTATGCTCTACAATTTTTTCTCTTTTTACTAATGTTTTTCTCATATTATCACAACCACGCATCCTCTTGTGCCGCAGGACAAATACCGTAATAAGAACAATACTCAGAACAAGTGCTTCTCCAAAAACTAGTCGGGAATTGTTTTTGTTCATAAGAATAAATCAACTTAGCAATATTATCCCATAGTGCGGTCATTGACCTCTTTTTAACAGGTTCAACCTGAATATGATTAGCAACAGGATAATACCAACCCCAATGGCTCACTTTCATGTCTTTTGTCAAACCATGTTTTTCAAGCACTTCTTCGGGTGCATTTTCAATCATCAATTGATAAAAGGCCATTTCTTGACGCATAGAAGATTCTTTACTATCTTTCCAGCCCCCAGTCTTGTATTCAAACGGAATCAGTTTGCCGTCTTCAATAAACACACGGTCAATAATACCTTGAAGTCTCACTACATAGTCTCTTTGAAGAGGATATTTCTTACTTACATTTTTAGGCACGGTAATTTCACAATCAAATAACTTTTCATTAATTACTGGTAGAAACTCATCAACTCTTTCTTCGCTTCTTGCTTCAATAAAGCGTTGGGCTTCAAATGCCGCTACTGTTAATGAAATATCAAAATAATCATCAACAGGCATTAAAGATGTGCAGTATTCAAGAACTTCTGAGTTATTCATCTTTTCTGCTTTCTTAATATCAAACTCTTCAAAGAAAGCCTCTCGGCTATTGTGAAGAATAGTACCCTTTCTCATGGCTTCTGTTTGGTCTTGCGGAAGTTTTTGAATATAAGCAAATTCATACTTCTTATTACACCAACCAAAAGTATTAACTAAGGAAGATTTACTAATCTTCAAGATAGGCTTTGAAGGGTCGTCATAATTTTCTGGTTGCCAATCATAAGTAAAATCTCGCATTGAAGATATTCTTGCTTCATACTTTTCATCGGTGTTCATTTATCTCAGCCTCCATTCTATCTTTAATTTCCCATTCAAGGAAATCAATAGTCAGAATAAGATGGTCAATAAAGGAATATTCTCCTAAATGTCCTTCCGTATCTCCAACTAACATTCTTTCATAGTGTTCCATCAATTTTTTCTTTTTCTCTTCTATTTCTTTTCTTTCCATATTTTCACCACCATTCATCAAGGCTTGCCTGTAATCTCCCCGTCCGTATGGCCGATATATCCCAATCCATCGCCTTGAAAATCGGTTCGGCCTTCTTTACCACTTGCGAGGCATAGAACGCAAGGTCTGGACGATAACCGCTAAAATCCTTTGCGGTTGTGCCTGATAAGTATTCAACTTCTCGCCTTTCTTGCGTTAAAGGATGCGTATAAAAATCATTTACGCCCTTTACTTTTAAATAAATATAAGAGTCATCAAAATTAGTGTTTTTCTTTTCCCAAGCATACAAAACACCTGCAATACCAGCACCAAATGTAGGTTTCTTTCCATCAAGGGTTGTAAATCTAGTCGTTTCTGTTGCACACTTTTCACATACCTTATGTTTCAAGTTAATACAATCACGAACATGATACTTTGTATTACATTCGGGGCATTTTACCATGAATCTATTTTCCCTTAGACGGCTTCTTTTGATAAGAGGCATTATACTCAATTCTCCATCAAGAACCATTGTATATTGGCGGTGTAGATAATTCACGATTTCTGCTTGTGTTTTACCTTCAACCCACATTTTGAGAGTTTCAGTTTGAATATGTTTAGCCAATTTAGTTTCACTAACACGCTTTGCTGTAAATCCAGTCATACTAAACTTTGGCTTTTCTAACCATTCTCCATCTTCCCAAGATACTAGTCCTGCGTTTCTGTTTTTGGTCGTTCCAACACCTAATGCTGAATAATACTTCTCAAACTCAAGAACAACAGGATGATTGTCTAATCCCATAATATTGGGGAAATGTTCCCGTACCTTTTCTTCAATCTTTTTAATTGAATTTTGTGCTTCTTCTACTGAATCTATTTGAACATAAATAGAATCTGTGTGTCCATAAACTACTTTCATTTAATCACCCCATGTAGTCAAATTGTATTCCAACAGGCTGTCCAGATAATTTAGAAACTTCTTCTTGTAATTCACGAATACAAGCAATCATCTTTGGTAGATTCTTCTTGTTATCATAAAGAAAATCTAAATCATTTTTCAATGCTTTAATTTGTGCTTTAAGCGAGTCGATTTCGCTCCGTAGTTTTTTAATTTCATCCGTCATGCTATCACCGCTACAATTGTTAGGATAGTGGCAATATTTACAATATTGACCATCATTAGTATTCTATTTGATTTTGCTATCATATACAACAACTCCTCAAGTAATTCATTCGTTTTGTCCATCATCATTTTCATTCACACCTTGTTCAATGTCTACAATGATAGCGTTTCGTTTTAGATTGTTCATCATTTGAAAAATCTCTTTTACTTCCTGCATTGTAATATCATAGGTTTCTTCTGTGTCATAAGACAACTTAACTGTAATGTATTTAGTTTTCATAAATGTGCCTCCATTCTTCTTTCACTACCCAAAATTTTGTTCTTGATTTAGTTCCAACAGGAAAAGCATATGGTTGTAGAAGTTTAACTATTCTAGCAGTCTTATAATAAGTGCCATGTTCTCTATTGTAAAAATCAATAATTTCATCTATTTGAAACTTATCTGGGTCTTCTACTTGCTTTAGAGACTCAAGCAACTTCTTTTTGATTCTCATATTACCTGCACTTCTTCCCATTTATTCCATCTCCTTTGCGGCAAATGCCGCTAATCTAATTGCTTCTCTTGCACTTGCGGTAATAGATGCTGCTAAATCTACATCAGCCCATCCAAATCCTTGAAAAGCAACAATTCCGTAAAAAGAAGCCATTAATCGCTTTACTGCCATTTGATTGTTATACCACTTTGCATACTCGCCATTATCCGTTTCTCTTGCCTCTCGCATAAGACGCTTATATTCATTTCGCAACTCCTTCAATTCAAGAACGGCTCTCGGCAAAAGACCCAATTTATCTGTTTTGTAATACAACATTTGTTTACTCTTTGTTTCACTAAAGTCTCTCGGAGTAAGAATATTTACTGCAAACTCCGTTGGTTCTTCGGATTTAGTTTCCCAACTAATATTGCGAGCAATCATCATTGAAGGGTATAGACCAGCAAAATCAAAAGCGGCTACATTAAGATGTAATCCGTTTGTTCCTTCGCTTAACGGGTCATAAATCATCGCACCTTCATATTCTTGTCTCTTATCTACTTTATTGCCTGTTGGTGCTTTCCACCAAGCATTTCGCATGAAATAAATAGAACCCATATGGCTTGCGTAAAAACAAGCATCAAATGGTGCTTTCAGTAATCGTTGAAGAGAAAGGATTGCTTCACTACAAAAATTAGTTTCATCAATCTCAACCATCAATTCAACATCTCTCAAAGCATATTGAAGATAAGTCGCTGTATCTTCTAGCCAACCCCTACGATAAAATTCGTTAGTATCAGGAAACTTTTTCGATACTAACTTCTTCTTATCAAGAACTGTTTCACCGATATAGTCGAGAGAAAGAGAAGGTAATGTTCCTCTTTGAGAATCATTCCATTGTCTTTCAAATGCCAAATCCAAAGAAAGTGTAATTCGACCACCAATAGGTTGTTCAATTGGAGAAAAACCTTTCTCCGAATATTTGAACTCATAGCCGTCTTTTACAGACTTAACTCCCTTAACTGTTGCCGTTGGTGAAATAATGCGAGGGTCAAGACCCACCGCACAAGCCCGTTCAAATAACTTTGGTAAATCAGCAAAATGACCGAACCAAGCAATTAACATATCGGGGTCTTTTACAATCATGGTGTTCATAAAATTCTCAATCATATCTCTTTCACTTGAGAAAATCTTCTTATCACAATTTTCTATATTATCCATAAAATCCTTATCAAATTCGGGAAACCATACCCATTGATAATAGGTTTCATCAAAGTTATCATAAACAACAATTGTAGTCAATTGGTCGTGATAATCTCCACCTTGTTGCCATTCCATATCCCAATACCACTTACGCAGTTTATATTCGGGCATTTCATCTAATTCATCAACACAATAGCGAAAATGAAAAGGAACATCGGCTTCGTAGGTTTCACCGAACATATCCTTTGCTTTTCGCATATCGTGAGAAGTCTCAACAATGACCTTCTTCAATGGCTCGTTGTTAAGATTAACCCAGTCGCCACGAATATACTCAAACTCCCGACTAATATATTTAGTAGGTCTATATTCAAATGGTTCTGCACTATCTTCTTTAACATAAAAATAAGGCCGAAAAGGAACAATCTCGTGTTTCTTTTCTCCGTTTTCTCTCCAAGATTTGTATATTCTATTTCCATCTTCCATTCTATTAATTATCATTATTATTCACCCTGAAATATGTGGTGCTTTCAATAGCATTCTATCATTTGCTACAACCAAGAGAGGAAAATCATCTCTCATGTAAAAGTTCAACATCTGGTCTTTCTCAAAGAAAGCATAGATTGGCGAACTAAACTCCACCGTAGCAGGTTCTCCCGTAGGAAAAGCAGGAGTTATTGTTTCTTCGTATTTGTTCGTAACATTTTGGCGTGTCGAAATATTCAACAAACCCTTATTAAAATCAAATTTATATACTCCGCTTTTAACTAACTCACAGGCTTTGATTGAATCCTGCAATTGTCTTTGTGTAAGAGTAAATGCTCCCTCAAACTTTGACTTACCAAAGTTGAAAAGCGTCTGAGGTTGAATTTCATATGAAATCGGGTTAAGCATATTTTGTAGTCTTGAGATAGCGTCAGCATTTGGATGATTAACAACCAAAGGAATAGATGCTCTCTTAGTACCACAATTAATAAGAACAAAATCACTAACGGAGAAAACAATATCTTCTCCACTAAAATTCTTTAGATAGGGAACTACTGCTGAACTATCAACACAAACCCTGCCTTGTTCTTCAACATTAGCGTCAATAACAATTTTGACACAGAATGTTGGATTACCATTCCAAATCTCAATAGAAGCAGTATCAGCAACAATATAGGCATAAGTGCCAAAATTAGTTGAGCCAAAACCACTATTTGTTGTTCCTTTGCCTCTTACTTGAACGCTTTCTAATGCTTTCTTTAGAGTATCACTATCAATTGTGAATTTCATTTTAATTCCTCTCTTAATTTATTTATTTCTAATTGTAAAACATTAATTTTTGACATAATCATGCTATTCTTTTCTTTATTTTCTATTTTTCTTTTAGCAATAGAAACAATATCTGACCAATGCTGAGGGTATTCTTCAAACACTACTAAGCATATAGCCCTGAGTTTTTCAATATCAGTTTCTTTTAAAATAAAGTCTGGAATTTCTTCTGGGTTTTCATTAACATTTTTTGCTAATGGGTGGTCTTCTGGATATTCTACTATTTTTGCCTTATTTTTGGGCATATCCACATAGATTTCGTTTTTAAGACCCGTTGATTCCCAATGGTGCATTTGGCAAAAATCAGTCCCATCAATTGCTCTCGCTCTACATTTACCTCCCGCCTTTTTTGTGGCTTTACATAATGTTTTACCTAAGCGAGAACTCTTTTCTCCATTTAAAATACGGTGCGTGACACATTTTGAATAAATATATCCTGCTGGGGTTTTATGCCCATAACTTTGGCAACCCTTGACCTCACAGCCTACTGCGTGGCCTAACCTTGTTTTAGGTGGCAAACCAATAATTTCTGATGTTTTTCTCAAATCAATCCCTCACGCAATTCAGACATTCCTTCCCAAGAAACTTTACCGCTACCAACAGTTAATGTTTCCCAAGATTTGCCCACTAATTCGGTGTTAGTTTTACTGCTGAGTAATTCAGCCTTGTAAACAACATCGTTCTTTTTGCGTGTTCTTCTTGTTGAAATAATTTGATACAGATAATCTCCCCAATTGTGCCAGTTTGGTTTAGAACCAATAACTTCACCTGTTGCTCCATAATCAGCCTTTGCGTGTGTAATGTAGATTTGGTCGCAATCAAGATTCTTACACATCATCAAAAGAGAATAAAATGGAGCATTTCTCTTGCCCCACTCAAACTTCATCTTTTGTGGCTTTCCAATTTTTGAAGAGCCAGTTACATTTAATGTGCAACAATCAAGCCACTTATCTACACCGTCAAAGACAAAAAGACAATCTTCGCCTTCTTCAATCTTTGACTTAACAAAGAGAACAAAATCTTCTGAATTTGCTTCAGACTTTTGAATATCTAGTTCACCGTTTTTGTTTCGTACTTCAGGATTCCAAAGAGTAATCCTATCCGTCATTTCATGGTTTTGTCGCCATGTTGGTTCGCAACCATCATCCCAGTCAAGAACATAAATTTGCTTATCTGGAAAATCAAGAGCCAAACCACTTTTAACAGTCTTTGGTTCTCCCCAAATACCACAAATTAAACGGTTTTTACGAGCCAATCGCCCTGCCGTCTGTTTTGCCAGTTTATCCTTAAAAGCCACAACCCTTGCGTTTTGTGCCATTCCTTCATCAATTTTCGTTTTTCCGCTGGTTAATCCCATTCTTTCACTTCTCCTTTTATATCGTTTCTTTCAAATTCTAATTCCAATCCTTTAGCATTTGTCCAAGCAGTAAATAATTCTTTTACTGCTGAAATATCATCAACCATTATTTTGGTTTCTTTATCTCCAATGTGGAATGCAACAAGATAGGAAGTCTCATCTTTCTCATTAAGTCGGTATGTCATAAATTGAACATCCTTTAAATCAATAATCCAACTACCAGACTTAATGACAAACTCTTCAGCGATAAACGCTGACTTATAATCATTAATTGTAATCTTTTCCATATTTACACCTTTTTTTTAAATAGAGGCTTCGCACCCCTATGACCGTCATTAACGCCAACGATTACACAAAGAAAGGTTTTTAATCAAAACCAGTCGAAGTCCTCTTCTACTGGAACTGAAACCTCTACTGCTGAACCATGACGAACTGTGCAGTAAATACCAGCAACATTGATTGTTGTTGGTTCAACTCCTTCATCTGTCGTTCTTTGGCTTGTTCTGCCAATAACAATAACAGAAGAACCAATACCGAAATCAAGAGACAAATGTTCAGGAATCCAGCAGGTAGTAATGCCGCTTTCATCGGAATCATAATCCATTTCTGCATTTAAATCAGTTAGATTAATGATTCTGTTTCCGTTCTTTGTTGGAGTCATATTCATATTACAAACAGTTCCGTCTGTAATCACATATCTTTCCTTAGAAGGAAGGGCTTGTCGGCCAATGTGTGCTTTATCCATATCAACAAGAGGAACAAGATGAGATTCAAAGTTTTCTCTCAAACAGTCCTCAAAGTCAAAGGACGACATATCACGATAAAGTTCATTTTCAGGGTTCATGTCAGAGTTAAGCGAAAGACTTTGTAAAGTCAAGTCCTTTGCACCATAAATATCTGTTCCTGCATCATTGACAATACACAGGAAATGTACCCATTCAAAAGTATTCGGTGCAAAATCAACACCCGCTTGATTCTTGTAGGAGAAGTAATAGGGCTTCATTTCCTCACTTGCTCCAATAGAACCAAAGAACACACCACTTCGTCGCATTTGTTCTGCGGGAAGAGGCTTACCGTAATTGTTGTTTTTACCACCATTCATGTAGGTAGCAGTATTATCCAAAGGAATGTAGAAACGGCCATCTTCTGCTTCTTCTGCGCCCGAAGGGAGAGTAGAAACAGTCTTTTCACCGTATTCACCGTTATGATAACGGGAAACAACCCACTTTCCAAGAGCATTTTGCGAAGCAATCGCAACAATACCTTGTTCAAGGGCGTTATCTGCATCACGCATAAACTCTTCTTTTGCCTTCATTCTGTTCCAAGCCATCATATCTCTTGGGGCATCCAAAGAAACGAAGAAACCAAAAGCGGCCTTAAAGTAAGAATCGTTGCTCTTTTGTTCAGAACCTTCTGTATTTTGGGTTCTTCGCACATTCGCAACAAAGTTTCTCCAAAGACCCTTTGCGATAGGGTTTGTCGTTTCAATGTTGTTTTCAGAACAAATCTCTTCAAATTTGCTCATCGCTTCTTCTGCGGTCATACTGATGTATGATGCACTTTTTACAATTTCTGTTTTCATGTTTTCATCCATATTTACACTTCCATATTTTTTTTGTTTTGTTTTGTTCAATTCTATGATAATTGACTAATCAGCCAAGATGCTAAAACCTTTGGAGTCATAGTGGTTGAACGCCATTCGCTTTCTCCTATTGTTCGTAATACTTTGAATTTAATATTGCTATCTAATTCAGTCTCGATAACTGCGTCATGTAAGCCAATACAAACCTCACGGATAGTAAATCCGTTATGTAGTAGGTCATGTATATTGCTTAATGCGAAGGTATCTTTATTGATAATTTTCATTAGTAATTTCTTATATTCATTTAATCCTGCATTTATTTGCGTTTTGAGGGTGGAATTGCTTGCCTTTGCCGCTTGTAGTTCCGTAATCGCCCTCCGCATATCACCATTCATAGCATATATAAAGGAGTGCAATTCATCTTGCGAGAATTTGGTTATTTCCTCAGCCTTAAGAATTGAAGATAAAACGTCCATCATGGCCTCATTAGAGAGGGGTCTAAAATGATAATTTGCACATCTACTTTGTAATGCAAAGATAATCTTATTTCTATCGTTGCAGGTAATGATAAAACGAATATTACTTGCATATCTTTCCATAATGCGCTTTAAGGCATTTTGTGCATCGGTAGTCATACCATCCATTTCATCTAATAATACGATTCTGAATGGTGCATCGCCAATTGTTCCGCTTTGTGCAATATTCTTAATAGTAGTTCGTACATTTTCTAAACGCCTATCATCCGAAGCATTTACCTCAACATAATTGTCTTGAAATGTTTCACCCAATATTTCTCTTCCAATGGCTAATCCTGCACCTGTTTTACCATTTCCAGGATTTCCGTATAATAGAACATTAGGCATATTTTTTTCTTCAACCCAGCCTCTTGCATCTGAGGTAAAATGTTCCTGCCCTATTACATCGTTTAATTTCTTTGGTCTATATTTTTCTGTCCATAGCATTTTTATTCCTCCAAAAGATTTGTCGCCTCTTCTAAATAATCAAGAGCAGTTTGATTAAACTCTTGCATTAATAATGCAGAGATATGTGTTCCAAACACATTATTATACAATTTTCTATCCTTAACATAAGGTATTCCATGTTCTTGAAGCATAAATACAATAAAATATATTGCTTCTGTTAAAACCATTTCTTTCCTAATTGCCCACAATTCATCTCTGACTAATTTTCTAAAAGAATGGTCTTGTCTAATAGAAGTGAATTGAGGAGTAAAGATACTTATTTGATTATGTAGCCAAATTTTAAATCTATCTTTTGTAAAGAAGGTTTTATATCCTTTGTTGTCAAAGGCATGTTTTGTGTGAAAAGACTTTTTACAGTTTGAGGAACAAAAAGGATATGTTGAATATTTTTGCCTACTTTTCCAATCTTCTCTTCTTTCTTTACAAACCTTACAATACCAAAATACTTTTGATGGGTGGTTTACTGTTCTTTTTGTTATTTTCATTTTTATTTCTCCTTAAAATATATATTCTTTTACATGCATTTTTATTTTATGTGTATGTCTTCTACAAAGCATACAATATGTCTTGCTTCTTCCTATTTTTATATTATAACAGTTAGGACACTCATACATTTTGCATTTTGGTTTCAAAGGTATTCCTCCAATGATGTTTGTGTTATTACAATGGGTGTAGTTTTCTTTCTACGTCTTTTTTCACCAATTTTAAGCAAACGACACTCAGCATTGTTAAGTTTCTTTTTTGCCTGTTCTTTAAACGCTTCATCTTTCAATAAATCAGGAAGAAGTCTTTGGTTCTTAATACCAAGCCTTCTTGCTAGTTTTGGTATTTGTGAATATGCTCTTCTTTTTGGCATATTCAATTGTCCAACAAAAGAACCTGTATGAGAATATGCAAGCATCTCATAAAAGTATCTTTGACTCCATCTTCGCTTAACTCTTCCATCAACAAAAATTAATCTATTGGGATGCATATTTTCAGACAGCCAAGATAAAATTTGTGTATCTGATGGTTTATTAAACAATAAAATTTCAGCAACCAAATCTCTATTTCTTTCCTTAAGAAAACCGTTCACAATAGAATACGTATCTCTATCTAAAGAGAAAGGACTTTCGCTATTCGGAGCGATTGCTTTTATTTCTTCCTCAAGAAAATTATGAGAGCCTGCTCTTTTGATTTTACACATATCCTTAATTTCTTTGGGAACCGACTTTTGGTTAATAGAAGTCAATACTACTTGACCACGATAATTTCGTATAATGTGCATTATTGCCGACTTATCGGGCTTGTAATGCACATCTTCAATAACGATACCATTCTCCACAGGAAATGAGCCTACGTCAAAATCAATATCATTTGCATAAAGAACAATCGGGTCACTTACGAATGTAAGTGCCTTTGTTGATTTTCCCGTTCCAGTTTTTCCAGTAAGTAGTATTGTTCTATTATCATTATTTCTATTGGTTAATCCCATTAAATTACCCCTTTTATTTCTAATATTCTATCAAGTCCACTTGATGTTCTATGTTTATTTTCCGATATTAATTCTACAAGTTCTCTAAATTTTTTCCATTCCCCTTTTGCATCAGGTAAATCAGGAACCAATTCTGTCAATTTATACAGATTTTTGATACCGCCAATCTTTAGAATTGGTTTAGGTCTAGTCTTTGACTCTTTTTCTTTGTAAGAAGAAGTAATTTCATGTTGAAGAAGCGTTCTCTTTACTGCTAAAAGAAATGATTCTTCAGCACGAAGGATGATTTTCATTCTTACACGATAGCCTATTTGTGAGTCTTTTGCTCTTTCAATATTAAAGTCTAATTTACTCGCTGATAGTAAGATTCCAATTAACATATCTTTACTATACATGAGAATCACTCCTATAAAATCCTAAATAGTCGTTTTTGTATCTTAGATATTTAAGCCCGTCTAACACTACTTCTTTAATAGTTTCTTCTGCATCCAGCATATCCCCAGCAAAAACAAAAGAAACAGATGTTCCTTGAAAAGTATTCCAAGCGACTGCTTTATCCTCATCAATAGTTTCATCAACTACAGCAACATTCGTGTTGAATCCTTTTAAGTCTAAAAAAATAATCAATCCTTTAGTTATTGTAAAAAGTTCCTCTTCTCTTATTGCTCCATAAACAATAAATGTAAAACTGGTGGCTGTTCCAAACTCCAGAATCCAATTTTGGATTTCAGAGTCATTAAACATAAAACATCAGTCCTGCATATATTCCTTATTTTCGGGCCAATATCCATTAGGTGCGTTATTAGTCTCAAGCCAAAAGAAGTGTGCTTCGGTTATGCGTGAGTCGCCCCTGTTTATAGCGTTTTCTTCTGCGTTTGCTATCATGTTGCCAATTGCCGTTTCAACCCATTCTGTAATAAAATACCTTGCGCTATTTGAAACTTGAAAATTAGTATTTTCACGAATTAACTTTGTGATACTAATTTTTGTAGTAGGTTTTGGTCTTTCATATACTGGCTTCTCAGGAATAACGATTTGATTATCTTTGATGTATGGGCAATACTTTTGTAGAACTAATTTAGGTCGCCCTTGTTCATGTAAAATATTCTTAAGATGAGCATATCCTTCATCATCAATTTTTAAACATCTATATGTAACTGCATCGATAATTGTCATTTCTCCTTGTTGTATCATAATTCATCCCTCGCTTGTTCAAGAAGTGCTTTAATTAATGGTAGGGGTCTATCCCTCTCTAAGAAATCTAATGCAGTAAGAAGAATAGCCTTCAATTTACTATTGTAAGTTTCTTTGGCTTCTTCTGTGTCCAAGTCCTTTCTTAACTGTAAAGTTTGAATAATTTTCTCATTGGTGTTTTTTCGTTGATAATCAACGTCTCCTGCTTTTAGCATTAAGACAGCCCTTCTTTGATAAAGACCATCTAACCAAGATTTATTGGCTTTTAATCTCATTTTAGTATTTCTAATACGATTATCAACCTGCTTAATACTCATCTTAGAAATCTTTTGAGGTCGCCCAAAAGTATCGGGCATATACTTTACATTCCAACTTGCGTGTTCTTCACTCATTCTAATCTCTCCACATCTTTCAAGGTATTAATATCCGCAACAAACTTATCATCACGAATACGAATACAACGAGGGAATCTAAGCCCTAAATTATTTTTAGCATCACGACTAACTAAATCAGCCTTAACTTCAAGAATAACTACGGGTGAAACAAAGAATTGTCCGTTCTCAAACGATTCAACATTACGACGAAGCGTGTTGGTCAATTGGACTAAATCGCTATCCGAGAAGCCTGTTCCACACCAACCGACGCTATGAAAACCATTATCAGCCTTCACACCTAATTCAAAAGTGCCGAAGACATTGGCTCGTTTTCCTTCTCCATATTTTGCGGAAAGGATAACAACATCCAAGTTTATCTGCGGAGGTTTGTATTTAGCCCAAGAAACGGAGCGTTTTCCTGATTGATAAGGTTGGCTTGCATCTTTAACGATGATTCCTTCAAACCCTTCGTTGATTGCTTCATGGTAAAAGGCCATAATGTCGCCTTCGGTGATACGGTGTGCTTGATTAGGAAGGTCTTTCATCTTCTCCAATCGTTCTGTATATGATAAATCCATGACTGTTTCGTTATTGAGCATCAGACAATCAAAAATAACCCATTCTACTTTGACTCGTTCCATAGCCTCTTGAACATTCTTTGAATGAACCCTTGTTCCCATTGTTTTGTGTGGGGCAGGAGAGCCATTTTCCAAGATAGGATAGATTTCACCATCAAGAACAGCGTTTTGAATGTCATATGCTTGAACCAATTCAACAACATCGGGGAATTGCTGAGTTACAATTTTACCTTTACGATTAAAAATCATAGTTTTGTTGCCATCAATATGAATCTGGTATCTGTTTCCATCGTATTTGTAATCAACAACAAAATCAGTCGGCCATTTATTCATCGGAACTTCCTTAGCAAGCATTGGTTTTACAAACTTTCCGTAAGTTAAATCACAAGGAGGTTCTAAATAGTTAGAATAATACTGACAAACTACTTCAACAGAATTAAAATTCAAATGTTTCTTTACAACTGCTTGTCTCGTATTGTAATATTTAGCAATAATCTTCGCTACTGTTCCTTCATTGATTCCGTTTCTCGGAGTTCTGAGCATATAGCGAATAAACCAGCGTCGTGCGTTTGCAGACATAGCCAAAATTGATTCTTCAATCATTGAAAACTCATTAGAATCAATCTTTCCACAATTCATGTTCAAAAGACGATGAACATACTGAACCGAAAAGTTTCGTTGCTTTTCAGCCGACGGGTCAAGATGATAAATTGCTTCTCCTAAATCATCGTGAGCATACATTAATCCATCAATTTCATCATCAAAAACATCAAAGATTTTAGCCATCCACTTTTTTGCTTTGGCTAAACCAAGATTATTTGCTTCCAGTTTATCTTTGTCAAGAATCTGCAAAACCAAAGAAGGATTACTCTTCTGCGTCGTGAATGTCTCCAAGTCCCGTGAAATTCGAGTTATTTGTTGAGTCGGTGTCAATTGGTCTGTTGCTTGTAGCATCCTGCTCATATTTTCCCATGTCATTTTCAATCATCTCCTTATTGTTATTTATTTCTTTAATCAGTTGTTTTAGAAGGCTACTGACTCTTCCTTCATTTTTTTCTGAATATTCCCACATGGCTTTTGCCAAGTATATCCAATCACTCTTCTTCATTGTTTTCCTCTCCTTCTAATCTTTGAAGGAGTCGCAAGAAATTCATCATTAATTGCTCAACAACCCTCACTTCTTCGTGCATTCCCGCATCCATGAATCTATGCAACATATGAATCAACGATGCTTGGGTAATTGCTGGTGCTAATCTTGCTAAGGAATCATTTGCATAAATTTCCCAATAGCAAACAAAAGAGGCTCTTGCCAAATAATTTCCATTTACTACTTCATTATATCCCGAACTAAAAGCCTCAAGAGCAATACCCTTTAGTTTCTTCTTCATCGCCTTTGACCAAGAATCAAACTTTTTATTGTTAGTTGTAATTAAATACAGTTTATTCATTCTTCTTCCCTCCTTTCTTTTTCATACAAAGACATAGCCTCAATAAAAATTTTTTGATTATTCATCATTAACTCATGTCTTACTCTCCCAGCGAACATTTTTCGGAGAATCTCATCTTGATTTTCCCAAATAGACTCTTTAATTGCTTGAACGGGGTCGTAATTTGCTCTTTCTGCTCTATCTACGAATCTTTGCGGAAGTTTGATTTCATACAATTCAATGTGTAAAAGAGTGATACTGTTGATAGTAAATTCCCCATCTGTGTAATATACACCTGGTTTATGACCAATTAAATCAGGAGAATTTGTCCTAGTAAATTGACAACGATTAACTCCCCTAAAAGATTTAACTACTGGTAATGATTCAATATATTCAATCATTAATTGTTTTACATAATTCATATTATGGTGAATAGTCTGATTAAAAGAAGGATATACTTCATATTCAATTTCATCATCCCAATAGTTCTCCTTGTAGAAACCAATCATATTTCTTCTCTTTGCTTTTAGCAAAGTAATTTCTTCCTTTATCTTAAGAGCCTTTTGTTCTTCATCCCATGCGTCATAACTTTCAAGAACATCTGGTTGAGTATTCTTTAAGTATTGTCTAATTTTATTGTATTCATTGTTCATTTTCTTCACCTTTCTTTTCATTATCCATAAATTCTCTCATAGCCTGATAAAACTTACCAAAACACAAATCAATGTGTTCTTTTTGAACACGGCAACCTCTTCCGCCTTTAGGTGGAATAGTCATACTATCTTCAACATATTGTGCGAATAAATCAATAATTTTTCCAGCACAGTTTCCAAAACGGGGAACAGCATTATGCCCGTATTGTCTATCTTCATTTGCTGCCCGTAGGCTTTTCTTTGATTGAACATCACTTACTCTCTTCATCTAATTCTCTCCTTAAAATTTGTAATAACAATTTTGCTTCATCAACATTCAAACGAATGCCTTTATTTGTTGGTTTGTCATTACGATACCAACGAATATCCATGACCTCTATATTCCAATAGACACCACGCTTTATTTTACAGTCCAATTCAGCATTACGGACTATTGTTCCTTTGACTTCTAATTCATCTGTCAATTCATCCACCCCTGTTTAAACTTGTCAAGTTCTCGTTTTGAGGTAAAATATCTTGGTGTATCTAATTCATCAAGACGATTAACCACCCAACAAACACCACCGAGGCTTGAAATTTGAACGATTTCAAATTGTCCGTCATTCACTTCTAAAACTTCGGCAGTATTAATTTCAGGAACTAAACCATATTTCTTGGTTATTTCCTTTGCTATTTCATGCATATTTTCAGCAACATACTTAATAATGTGCGCTCTTTGAATAGGAATCTTTGGAGCAACTTCAATAGCCAACTCTCCTGTCATATCACAAACTTTGCATTTATTTCCTAAACAAATGGGACATTTAACTCTTGCTTTATGTGGGGCAGGTAAAATAACAGTAATTGCCTTTTTCTTATTCATGCTTACCCAACCTCATTATTTTAACACACTCTTCACAAACCCCATATCTTCGTAAAAAATATCTATCGGATTGTTTGATTCTTCTTTTACATCGTGGACAATCTTCAAGCATTTCTTTTCCTCCATTGGTTTTTACTATCAGCCATCATTTGTTCTTTAAGAGTCATGTCTAACATTTTAATCGCAAGTTCATGGTCTTGTTCTTCAACGCCAATTACTTTTTCAAAGCAAGAAGGACAATGGTTAAACAACCAAGTGCTATCTTTATTATTATCAATACAAAAATTAAATGCTTTGTCCTTAACATCGCCTAATAAAATTGTTTTTCCTTCAATTTTAGGATAGCCTTTCATAGTATATCCATCTAGTAAAATTGAAGAGTTATTACAACTATCGGTTAAACAATAGTCTTTAGTTTGAGCACATTGATTACAACAAGAAGTGTATTTTCCACGCTTATATTTTTTATCACAATACCTACAAGTATAATTACCTTTCTTTACCATATTTATTTCTCCAATAATACTGCAACATCTGTTGAATAGAACAACTGAGCAATTGACAAAGCAGCCAAGAAACTATTTTTAGCAACCTTTACTGGGTCAAAAACTCCTACATCTGCAAGATTTTCAAATTCACCAGTAAGAGCATTGAAACCTTCATCAGTAGCAAGAGGTGAAGGAATACTTGAATTAATTCCGCCATTTTGCATAAGTGTTTTCATCGGTTCTAATAACGCCTCTCTAAACCATTCTGGTAAAGGTCTAAATGATAATCTATAAAACGCATTACCTCCGCCAACAACAATACCTTCTTCTAAAGCAGCCTTTGTTGCGTGAAGTGCATCATCAAGTCTTTCTTTCTTTTCTCGCATTTCAATGGAAGATGAAGCACCAACCTTAATTGTCGCAACACCGCCATTTAAACGGGCAACTCTTGATTTAATTCTAGCCAATTCATGCCCCTTTAGTTCTTTAACCTGCTCTTTTAATGAAGAAATTCTTTCCTTAGTGTCTCCTTCACCACCAACAAATGTTGTTGTTTCTTTTGTAATTACAACTTTAGCACAAGTACCTAAATCGCTTTCTGTAAATAATTTAGCATCATCTTTTGTTTCATCAATGAAAACCTTTCCACCAACTAATGATTGAATATCTCCCAACTCATCAATTTGAGCATCACCAAAGTTCGGTGCAAGAATTACTGCACATTCAACAGTTTTATTCATGACATTCATCAAAAGATTGTTAAGTGCTGAACCATCCATTCCTTTACACATAATTAGAAGAGGTCGGCTTTGGCTTGCGGAATACTCAAGAAGGGGCATAATGTCCTTAAATTGCCTCAATCCCATGTTTGACATAAATATAATAGGATTATCAAATTCAACCTTGCCACTTTCTGTATTACACATAAGATGGCTTAAAAATCCTTCTTGAATTTCCATACCTTCACGGAGAATTAATTGCGTTTGATAATTATTTGATTCTTCAACAGTAACTACACCGTCTCTTCCTACTTTAGATAAAGCCGATTGGATTAGTTCGCCTAAATGCGAATCATTATTTGATGCAATCGTGGCAACATTCTTAATATCAATGTCTCTAACTTCGAGAGAAATTTCATCAAGCCAATTAATTGTAAATTCCTTTAGACTCTCCATCAACTCATTAAACTGATGAACGCTTTCTTTTGGAGGATTGTTATACAAATTATTACAAAAAGCCTGTGCTAAAATACAAGCCGTTGTTGTTCCATCGCCTGATGAATCCTGCGCTTTACTGGCAAGATTCTGAACTAATTGAACTCCCATTTGAACATAAGGGTCTTCATGGGAAACGTATTTTGTAATCGTTACACCGTCATTAATCACAACAGGAGGATTACCCTGCAAAATAACTGTTTTTGCTTGTGGCCCTAGTGTTGGCTTAACCGTATCAGCGACCAAATTGATTCCTTGTAGTAGTTTTTCTTTGACTTCTTTACCTTTAATAATCAAAATCATTCCTCCTCTTTCTTTTTCAAATCTTCTTTTACTTTGCGGATAGCCTTTTTCCACTTGCTTTTCTCTTCATCTGTCAAATCTTTAATCATTCAAACACCCCTAAAATATTCTCAGTAGGAACAAAAATAAATTCCTCATGAGTGATGTGTCTATGCCTATCATCAAAAAGAACGGTCTTTCCTTCAATATCAGGAATACTTGGACATGAATGGACAAGTCCTTTTCCATCCGTTTTAACTTGAATGCCTAAACTTGATACTGAGTTCTCTAATTTAATAATAGCAAAATTACCTACCGCTTTCATTCTTCTTCACCATATCCTGCAATACGAATCCAACGCTTCTTAGAAACATCATTTTCATCAACAAAGGTATAAACATGAGTTTTGTAAAACTGTTTGAGCATTTTATCTCGCTCTGTCTTCTTTGACCAAGTAATACCCTTATCTTTACGCTTTTGGTTTTTATCGTTTGGGTGGTTTTTCATGTGTCTTTCCCTTCTTTCAAGAACAGTCATTTGTTCAAATGGCATTGGCCTTTCCTGATACTTTGCGGCTGTGCTTAATCCTCTTTTTATTGGTTTTCCTTTCATTCTTCTTCACCTCTTCTAAAGGGCCACCCGTCTGGACAAAAACTGTTTAACATAAGACGGATGAATGTTTGTGTTTTTTCAAAGCCCATTCTTCGAGAATTAACGACTTCTTGAATTATTTCGACCACATATGGAAATTTCTTTTCATAGTTTTTCCAGAAAGTAGAATCGAGCATGTCTTCCTTAAGTTCTGCAAATCTTTGAGTTTCATATTCTTGCTTAAACTCACGCCAAGAGAAAAAAAGACCTTTATCCATACAAAAAATAAAGTCTTTTAATTGAACGTCTTTCCAACCACCAGTAGTTGATTTTTCTTGGCGAGGGTGAGTGTTTTTGAAACGAGGCCATTTCTTCCGCAAGTCTGCAAGGATTTGTTCTCGTTCTTCATCAGTTAATTTATTCCACTGCTTCATGTTCATTCTTCTTCACCATACCATTCTTTTTTACTCACAGTTATGATTCCATCGTAGTTTTTACACTCATTACAAGTATAATAGCCCAAATCATCATTTACTTCTGTTTCACAGAAAGTGCAGACTACAATCTTCTCATCACCCCAAGTTTGAATTTCAAACGACTTATTGTTTTTGTAGATTTCAAGTTGTTCTGGTTCTTTTTGCGACCAAAAACCATAGTGGCCTTCTCCTCCAAGAACATAAGCAGTTTCCATAATTGGTCGCCATTGTGAAACAGTCCGAATATCAGTTCCACTAAAATAAGCAGCACCAAATGGATGAGTATGAATCCAACAACGAATAGGAAGAGTCATTCCCATTGGTGGCTCAAAAAACTCAACATATCCTGGACTTCCAGTAGAAACAAAACAATTGTTCTTACCGTCAATAACCACCTGAACTTCTAATCCTGGAAGCATTACAGTAGAACATTCCCAAATTACCTGATGAAAATCTAAATCATGCATAGCCACATCAAGAATATCTTCTTTTGGGCCTTTACAAGATTTAAGATGATTCTGTAAAATCGTATCAAAAGACTGAGTAATGGTTTTTTCAACCATTAGTCTCGATTCTTTCAATGATTCAGTATTTGTCCAATCTTTGTGTTCATTGTTTTCCATCTTTTTCGCCTCTCAACTTCTGCAACTTCGCCTTCAACTTGGCCTCTTTCTTGGCCTTCTTTCGGGCCTTCCGTAGCATTCTGCGGCTTTGTTTTGGCTTTGGTTTCTCCGCTTCCTTGCGAGCCTTGATTTCCGTTGAAGCCTCCATAAGCATAGAAATATACTTGGGTTCTGTGCTATCAACAATCTTTTCTAAGCGGGTTGCGATTTCACCGTATGAGCGATTAAACCGCTTTCGAGCCTCATCAATCGAAAGTTCGTAAAAGTTCAAAACCAAATCATATTCATCCTTTTGGTTCCAAAAGTGCGAAGGATATTGCTTTCGCAAACTGTAATATTTTTGAACAATACTTGCAGAAGAACGATTTCCTACCTTTAATGCTTTTACTTCCCCAAGAGAATCACAAGACAGAATAAGTTGAATTTCTTCATCAGAATAAGCAGTACCTCGTTCTTTTCTTGCTATCTTCTCAGGTTTGGGTTGTTTTGGCTCAGTTGTTTTAAGTGTAGCAAAATAACGAATAATCGTTTCAGGCTTTCGCAAATTCAAAGCCAGTGCTTCTTCAACAGTTCCACACTTCCTAATCAAGTCTAATTCCTTGTTAGACAAGCGGCCACCCTTATGCTTCGGCTTTTTTGGTTTCTTCGTCTTCTTTGGCTCCTTTGTCTTTTTTGGCTTTGAAGAAGCAGGTTTCTTAGCGGGTGTTCTGCCTTGCTTTTTCAACAAAGACCACCTTTGGTTATTTGCCGCTACTGAGCGACCATTATCCAATTTCATCGCTTTACTCCAAGAACCACAAGCAAGTAATTCTTCTTCCTGTTCCTTTGTCCATGCATTTGCTGGTTTCATTCTTTTCATCTCCTTTTTTATTTTTTCTTTTTGTGTTTTAATTTCCTTCTCCACTTTGTCCTCATGTGAGGTTTGTGTCAGGATGAAGTCAATATCGTCTTCATTTATGATTCTCTGGTATTGTTCCTTGAATCCTGTGATAATCTGCGGCGTTCTAAAATTATTTAAAAACATAGAGCGCACAAAGTCTGATTGTTCAGTGGTAAATTGAGTTTTAACATCAATACCCATAATAGTGTTATATCTGGTTTTACAGACATGGCCAACAGTATTTCTCTTAAACTTAGCATTCACTTGCCTAGCAATTTCAGACCAATTAAAGCCTTTCATTCTCATGACAATCAAAAATCCGTCTTCATCATTTGTCCATTCATATTTTTTTCCTCTGGTCATACATTCACCACCATATATTCTCTTATTTCTTCTTTATTAAAATATCTTTGCGTCCATTGTGCGCCAATTCCTGCAATTGCGACTTGCATGAAATGAACATTGCTATTTGTTCCATCCCATGAATCTCCTTGACAAGAATAACTTTTATCATCCCCCGCTAAAAGCATATCGTACATTTTAGGGTCAGCCTTATGCGACACAAGCGCAGCGTTTCTACCTTGCGCTCGTAGGTCAAGCCATTTAAGGGTTGTGTTGTATAACGTTCTTCTTACTCCGATGTTATCCACACAACAAATCACAAGGTCATAGCCTTGCATTTGTTTTTCAGTCAAAACTGGGTATTTGCTGAAAGTAGCAACAGATTCATAGGAATCCATCATTACTTGAGCCTTATTCTGTCCAACATGACCTTTCTTAAAGTTTTGATAGGGTAAATTCTTTATTTCTACTCCATCAGGGTCAGCCACATGAATGCGGTAAAGACCAACTTTATCTAAAATAGGAATTAGAAAACTTCCAATTCCTCCTGCTCCAATTACTAATATTTTTCTCATTTTTATTCCTCCTTAAATTGAGTTCTCTTATCATGGAAAGGATTTTCCATAGTTCTTTTAATTGTTTGTGGGGTAAATTTACCGCCCTTTTTTCCTTTGAATCCTTTTTCATTCAATGTTCTAGCGATTCCTGACCAACTTTGATTTTGATTTCTCATTCTTTTCATTTCATCAATAACTGCTTGTTCATCCCAATTAGGAGTTAAGTTACCTTCATCATCTTTATCCCAACCATAAATTGATTGAGTAAAAGATTTGAAGTTGTTCTTATTTCTCTCCATACCTTGTTTAGTTATTTTAGACCATACTAATGTATTGAACCTATCATGTATAGTTGGTTCTAATACGGGGCGGTTAATAAAACGGGTAATAATCATAAAAATTATTCCCGTAGTCAGGCTTCCTATTACTATTCCTAATTCTAGTTGCATATTTATTCCTCCTTAACTAAACAAATGGTTTCCTCCACCATTGTTGATTTTATTTGACATTTCTGTATCTTGATGATTAATCACTTCTTGCAACAAATTAAACTTAACGAAGAACATATCGTCTAATTCTTTTGCTTCCAGCCTAACTAATGTTGATGCAGGAAAGAGAATAATACCTTCTTTATCATTCCTCACTCCTAGCATATCCGAAAACATGGCATTACCCACGACTAATTCTCCAGACACCGTATGGTGTTCGTATTCATTTTTATTGTTCTGTATATAGTATGTTAATTTTACATTATTCATATGTTCATCCCCTTTGTTATGTTTTCAAAGGCCATAATAGATAACCAGTCCTCAAAAGAAATATTCACTTCTTTTCTTCTAACTCCTTCGGAATGAGTATTCCTCAATAATGTCATTATCATTTCTTTATGTTCTAAAAATGCTTTTTCTGTTTTTTCTTGATTATTCATATTTATTCCTCTTTAATTGCTCCACATTTTGTGCAGGTGTATTCAATTATTAATTCTTCAAACATTACAGCATCAACGCCATATCCTTCCCAGAAGGTACCAGCATAACTGTCTGTCTGTTTCCAATCGTGTTCACACATCTTTTTTCACCTCAAAACGATTTACCGTGCATAAATTCACGGTTTTTATTATATTCTAATTTAGCAAGAATCGCACCTGCTATGTCTAAATCTTTACCAAATGCATAATCCATAATACGAATTACTGCATCTGCCAATTCCTCTTCAAGATTAGTAAATTCAATAATCTTGTTTGATGAGGGATTGCCCTCACGCAAAGCCTCCAATGCCTCGCTTATTTCAGCATGGATTAAAGCCATCCTTTCGCCATCATTTACTTCACCTTTCCAAAATCCATGATTAACTGCGTTAGTATAAACTTTCTTTGCTATTCTATTCCATTCTTTCTCAAACATCAAACACCACTCCCATAATGAAACTGTTCGTAAAAGTGTTTAGCGGTATAATAACAACCCTCTAAAGTATCTTCATTGATTGTCTCACCACGACTTACTTTCAAACTAAAAATCCAGTCTGCGATTTCTTTCACGGTAGCCCCGTTGCTTAACATAATGTGTAGTTCACTCATTAATCCCATTTTATTCACCTAATTCACTTAATTGTTTTCCTTTTACTTGACGAGCATTTTCAAGACCAACCATGCCAAGTATTTCTTTGGTCTGTCTCCAAATCACCCAACGAGAAAAGCCTGTTTTCTCCGAGAGTAATTTATCTTTGATTGAAGTATTGACATTCATTTTAGCACTAATCCAAATGATTGCCGCATAATAAGACCTTCCTTTATTAAAGGTGTTCTTTTCTACTTTTGCTTCAAAGAACTCCAATACTTTCAAGCATTGTCTTCTAAACTCTAAATCATTACTTACCTTAGATAAGGTTTGCTCAAGTTGATACTGAGGATTAACTTGAACATAGTTTGCACTATTGCGATAAACTTGATTAATTTTCCTAACTAGTCTTTTAACAGACTTTTCATTAGGATTGAATTCAGCCATAACATCTTTCATAGGATGCGGAGTTCCGTTTTCTTTTAGAGCGTAAAAAACAACAGCAGTTGCTCTTGCTTCTAATTGTGTTCTACCAAAAATATTTTTGTTGTGAAGTTCCATATATATTTTTTCAACTCTTTCGTTAAGATTTAGGTTAGGCGCAACTTGCGCTAGAACCATATTACAATGCATAAGAGCCCTTTGAATATGTTGTGGAACAACGCTGTTTTTTCCAAACTTATTAAATTTGAAAGAGCCTTTTCCAGTAATGACTGAGCCTAATTTGCCTTTATCGGCTGAGTGTTTTAGATTACCCACTTTGTCCATAATATGGACCGTTTCTTCAAATAGTTCTTGAACTAAAACTAATCCACAATCAGCGCAGACTCTTTCTCCAAGAGTTTCATCATAAATATTTTCGCTACAACCACACTCATCGCAAATCATTTCTATCAATCCTATATTCATTCGGTTCAGCCTTAAGATAAGACTTAATTGTATTTACTATTTTTATTGTTAAAGAATCGTTTAGAAGGGCTAATGCCCTAGTTGCGAATTGGTCGCCTAATGGAGAACCTTCTGCCATGTTATCAATACAAATCGGCCCTCGCCAGTCAGGTTCAGTGTATTTGCTTCCAATAATAATTGAAACATCCTCTTCATCTCTTATTGTTTCTTTTAGAGGTTGCCAAACAAAGGTAGAAACCATTTGAATACCAGACTTATATCGGTTATTAGTAAGTTTCCAATCGTAGTCTTTACCTCTAATAAAGAGAGTAGTCAAAACTCCACTTTCATCATAATGGGCAGAAATGCGTCCTTTATGCTGTACTAACATATCAGCAACTAATTCCAATGCTCTTGCATCTACGATGTCTTGCATACGATTTTGCATTAAAAACGCTCGCATAACTTTATCCTCCGCATCCGTTGGTTCACGACCCATTAATCTAGTATATAATTTCTTTGGGCCTAGAAGTTTCCAACTTCCCCTTTTCTTACCATGCAAGTAAAAATTACAGTATGAATCCAACTGTTTGGGAGTAATTTCACCCCAAACACCATCACTAATTTCCATAGCCAGCATTTTATCATCAATTTGCATGACATTCAAACGAACATCTTGTTTGACCCAATCATGAATAAAATGATACGGTGCACGATTTTCTAAGCAATACTTGACATTTTCTGGTAAATCTAGGGTCGCATATAGTGAAGATAACAATGTTGCTCCATCTTTGTTAAAACACGCTTTGTAAGTAACTCTAGCCAAAGCAGAACAAATAGTTGCTAGACTGTAAGACTTACCGTTTAATTGATAACGAATACCTTCTCTTGAAAGAACAACTGGGCATTCTTCAATGAAAACAATATGATGAAACTGCTCACCAAAACCATAATCATTGTAATAATTCCGTCTTTTTCTTCTTGGAGAAATAAGATTTCTCCAATAAGATTCAAGTCCTGCTTGAATTGGGTCTTTTGCTGACCTAGAATAACTCACTATTTTTTCTTCGGGGAAAAGAAAGGTTTCGCAAGTAATATTGCAAGTATGATACATTTGGCTATCATCTGGTTTTAATATTTTAAGTTTCATATTATCACATCATATATACATTTTTGTTATCTATATTGCAGGAGTCATGTATTTCATTTTTAATTTCGTGAGCCAATAATAATTGACCACCGCAAACACGACAGCGTGTGGCTATCGGCTTATTATTTCTTTTACTGAGAACGTATTGCGGGTCTTTTTCTTTCATTTATATTCCTCATTCTATTTTTTATTTTATCCATTGTTTGAATAAAAGTTTCATCATATTCACTATTAGCCTTATAATAATCAATGGCTTCTCTTATCTTCTTATATTCTTTTTTAAGATATTGAGAGAATCCCATCTCGATGGCTTCCTGTTTTTCCCACAGACATTTCATTACAGTAGTATTTAGCCTATATATTTTTTCGCTGTCATCCATGTAAGAATCACAGACATTTATTGCCATTACTATTTTTTTAAGAGACTCATCAGATAGGTCTCTACACATAATTGTTATTGTTTCTAAATACTCTTCATAATCTTTGAAGAGTTTCATTTAATCACCTTAAATTTCGCAAGCCCCACCTGCACAGGCTAATTCGCCTGAAAGGTCAGTATCATCTTGTAGTTCCTGAATCATGGTTAAATCAACATCTTTTAGAGATTGAGTCAATTTATCATATGTTTCTTTATCACAAGTTTCAAACGGTGCTTGAGTGTATGTTCCGCCATCATAAGGTAAAACGGATAAACCGTTGTAATAATGGCGATTAAGCCACATCCAATCGGCAACAGTTTCCCATTCGTCTTCTTTGATAGAAGCGGTAGCGGAAACGTTGTGAGTATTTAATCCGTCATTATGTCCTGCACGAACCCAACGAATGCTAAAGTTTTTAACTCGTTCTAACAAATCAAATACTGATTCATGGCGAGTAATTGCGCCTTTTGGTGCTTTTTGCGGAACTGAAATAACAGCCTGTTCGTGCGGATTGAAAAACTCATCCTCAACTAATTCAGGATGATGTTTTACGAGATAACCATAAATTGCTTCATTCTTACCAACACGCAAACGACGAATATAATATTCATCATGATAAGCATGAATACCACTACTTGTGCCAAGAACAAGGGAAGTGGTTCCAGCAGGTTTAACACAAGTTGTTCTTGATGCTGGATTAATCCCTATTTCTTTAGCAACACGCTCATTCTCTTTCTTAACTTCATATGCGGCCATTTCTAAATCTAAATGCTCAACAACATTTGAAGCAATTCCTGTCATTGAAACACCGAGCAAAGCATCCTTTTCAGTTGCTTTACGCCAAACTTCACGAAGATAATGGAAATCAGTATATCCAGCCTGTAATGTTCCTAAAAACGCTGCGGCTGATACTCTTGATTCTAAATCGGCTTGGTCTACAATATCTGAGGCATTTACCTCAGTTAAATTACAAAATTGATATGGTCGTAGTGCAATTTCGCAACAAGGGTTAGTTCCCCAGTCTTTATCATTATTAAAATAAATTCCAGGTTCTCCTGAACCAGATGCTTTAATTCTGTTCCACAAATCCATAAAGAAATCTTTAGTTACTCTATGTCGTAGTAATACTGCTGAATTGTTTGCTCTGCCTCTTTGTGGATTATTTTCCCACCAATTACCAGATTTACAAGCAATCATTTCATGGTCATCTGCTGAAAATAGGCTAATCATAGCCGCACGACGAATACCACCGCTTAGAACTGCATCTGCAATATGGCACATAATATCGTGTGCTTGAATTGGTTTTAACATAGAACCATTAGGAATGTTTTGAAGCATACCTTCAATTTTAACGAGACATTCTCTTAATGGTTGTGGGCCTGGCGCTTTTCCACCAGAAGTTTTCAAAAGAGAACCTTTTGGTCTAATATCCGAATAATCAAATGTAGGTGTAGATGTTCTAATACCAGTATAACATTCCATTAGAATTTTTACTGCATCAGCCCAACCTTCTATTGAATCATTGACTAAATATCGTCGTTGGCGACTTGGGTTAGGATGCTGAATAGGAGTCATTAATTCAATATGGTGTCGCTGAACTGAATATCCTACGCCTGTTCCTCCTAATAATAGGAACATAGCCTCGCTAAAAGCGATGTGAGTATCAATAGGCATATAAGCACAATTATAGACCCGATTAGGGCTGATTTCAATTGGCTTACCACCGAATTGCATTGAACGCATAGAAGGAAGAACCTTTTTGGTTTTAACAAAATGAGTATAAACATCTCTAATATCTTCTTCAAGTTGAGGATATGTTTTGATGTGCATTTGCATGTTTCTTTCTACAATTTCATCCCACGACTCTCTTCGCAAAATTTCTGGATTGTATTTTGCATATTTCATGTGAACTGTAATGTCGCTTAAAATTTTCTTATTGGGGGCTTGAGTCATATTTAACACCTGTATTTACTTCTTTTAGGTAGTTCTGATAAATTAGAAAAAGAGGCTAACCAACGAGTGCCATCAGTTATCACCCATTCTTTTTCTTCAAGGAATACCCAGTCCTTAAAATGCAAAATTGCATCTTCACCGCAGGTATTCAACAAATCATCTGTTGATGAAAATGTTTGCCCTGCGTATTCTATCCGAGTCTGACCGTCGCAATAAATGTAGCCCCGCTTTCCCATAGCGAGGACATGACGGGTTGGGTAGAAGTCGGGTTTTACAATCGCTAAACCATTTATCTCAATAGCGGAGGAATATTTCCATCCTTTGAGGTCTAGCATTATTTTTAATCCATTTTGGTTGATAAAATTTATCAAATCGGGTGTCATCACCCAAAAAAGGGGATAGCGTAAGGAGGATTAAACCTCACGCTACCCCCTAAATTGTTGGAAGAGTATTGAAATGAATTAATCTCAACAGTTTCCTCCAACAATAGCGGGGGTCAAATCAACCGATTGAACAGAATCCCAATTAATTTCTGCGATTTGTTCTCTTGCGACCATTTCACCATCAATAAAGACCCAATGGGTCGGGTGTCGGTCAATTTGGTCAATAACTTCGCTATCTGCGAGCATAACTTCTGTGTGGCCTGTTTCATTCATAATTCTTAACTTAATCATCGTATCATCTCCGTTGTGTTTTCTCTACTCTTCCAAAGTATATAAAGGAGTGCAAAAATCACTCCAAAGGGTAATCGGCATCATCAAGGGCGGCAAGTAAGCCAAGACCTACTAAGCCCGTTGCTAGTCCTATTGTTCCTAATGCTGCAATTTTAATCAGTTTTCCTAACATTTATTTCATCTCCTTCATTATTTTAATTATTTTGTTATTCAACGCAACTAATTGCAGTTGAATTTTGTTTTGGAACTTTTTGTTCTCTTCGTTCATCTTGTTAATTTGTTCAAGTAATGTCTCTTGAACTTTGGTCTCAAGATTATTAATCCTAATATTATTGGATTCTTCAATAGTGGCATAAACCTCAGTACCTGTCATATTTTGAAGACAGTTGCTAACTTCCGCACCAATCAAAACATCAATATTGGAAACTTTCAAAGCAAGACTCTCTATTTCTCTACGAAGAGAAGATTCGAGGTTATTCTGAGTTCTTTTCACATGACGCTCAGCCGCACTTTGTCTTATTCTACCATGACATTCATGGCATCTACGTTCCCATGTTGCTGATTTTAGGCTTTTTGTTTGAAAACTAGCACCACATAAAGTACATTCTTTTGTTAATCCTACCATATTTATTCCTCCCTGTCCATTTTCTCAAATGCTCTTTGTTGTTCAAGATATGCATTCAAAATCATATCTAGTTTTTCAGGTAGAGCATCAACAATACCTGCAATTAATCTTCGGTTAAGACTTAACCAAAGACGGTGGTGAGTATTTATTACCACTTTTGGTTCATCGTTTTCATTCTGTGATATGACCATAGGTGGCATATCTTCTGCATCAATAATTCTAAATTCTACATTCATATTAATTCCAACCTTTCTTCTCTTAGCACAATTGGGTGTTGAAAGAATCGCCCAATGTGTTGTCCTTCTTCATCATACATATCTTCTATTAAATGCATATGACAAAATTCAATTGCTTCCTGTGTAGGAGTATATTTTCTCTTAAAACCATAACTGCTACCAGCATATAGTTGAACATGATGCTTTAAAAAGAATCTGTTTAAAGAAATCAATATTGCACGAATAGTATTCATCATTGATTCTTCGGTGGGTTTAATCAGACTCGCATGTATTAAAGCATTTTTAAATTCTTCATATGATACTTCATTGTTATTCAAAAGAACATTAAGAACAACAGTTTGCATCGTTTCTGTTTCACTAAACATTTTTATTCCTCATTTGTTGATTACCGTTGCGCCTTGAAATAACATATGGTCGAGGGTATATAAAGAACCCAAAATCGAGGCCCGCTAACTCAAGGCTGGTCATAAATGATAAATGGCGGGCATAACAGGAATCGAACCCGTATCTTCGGCTTAGAAGGCCAAAATGCTATCCATTACACCATATGCCCATAAGCCATTTATCATTGTGAATACGCTTCCGCAAGCGCAAGGGCATTGATTACATTCTTCGTATGAATGATGCCTTCAATTCGTTGAATGTCGTCATTTTCGTTCCTATCTACCGAATTGACAACTAACTGTGCTACAATTTGAGCAAGTTTTTGTGGGCTTGTGTTCACCATCAAGCGAGTTAATTCTTCTTTTAAGTGGTCTTTGAACTGTTCATTCAATAAACAGTCCATACACTCAACGTTTTCCATTATCTCAAGACGGTGGTTTGGCACTTTATACCAGCCTGTTCCATTACAAATCTTACATTCCATTCAGAAATCCTCCGTGATATTAAACAAACGGACTTTCTTTTGATTCCAATACTGTAAAGTAATCATACCAAGAATCAGCATATTATAATTTTGTGCTGATTGATTTATGCGAAACTTCTCGACAGACAATTCATAGAGTTTTCTTGCTGATTCTGCTTTACTCATAACCACTTCTTCTTCGAGTGATTCATATACTTTTCCAAATTCTTTACGCAAAGATTCTAATACTTTATTTTCAAAATCACTATACATTTTTATTCCTCCTCTAGTTTGATTCTTTCTTGTTGAATGGGTTCATAGGGAACAACAAGGATTCCCCCAAGCCAGTATAAAAATACTGCTAACAGGCTAAGAACGATGATATATCCAATCATTCCTCTTCCTCCAAAATGGCACGATATTCTTCCATGAAAAACTTCTCATATTTAATAAATATAAGCATTTGTAAATATTTGTACAAAGGATAGCCTACGGCAGTCTGTTCTACATTTTTGCTAAGACAACCTAAACCAAATGCTACATGAGAAATATCGCCATAATAGATAGGAACGAGGCTATCAACGAATTCAAAAACATAATCTTCGTTGCTTCCGTGTTCATCGTAATATTCTTTTGCTGCTTCTTTCCAAGTAATTCCATCATACATATCTTCTATTAAATGCTCTTCCATATTTATTCCTCCTCCTGATAAAAGTGAGCATGAACAAAGAAAATTAGCCAAGAGTAGAAGTCCAGATTATGTAGTCCTTCTGACATATCTTCTTTGTATTGTTCTTTTACAATTTCTTCAAACGTTTCAAAATGAACCATAAAATTCATCTCTGATTTAAGTCTTTCTTCGTTAGTTAGTGGTTTTGGTTTTTTCATTTCTATTCCTCCATTAGTTGTTTTGGATATCGTGGGTTTCGGGAATTGTAGGCACGAACCCCTACATTGTATTTTTTTGCGAAGTGATTCGCAGGAAACCAATCTGGTCGCCTATTTTGCCTCCATTCAGCAATATCCCATTTGCCTTCAAGGTAATAATGACGGTAGGATTCAATCACATAATCCCAATTATGTTCGGGCAAAGGATTAGGAATACGATACTGGTTATCCATAGCAATAGATACTGGTGTCAAAGAATCTTCATTGTATTGAAAATCAATAACTAAATCAGTATGAGAATTACATTGAAGTATTCTTTGATGTGTTCCATGTTCTTTATCATAACGATAAGAGTATTCATTACAAAGAGCCAATCCATGTTCAAAAAGCCACATGAAATTACTGAAAGATTGCCTCGCCCAAACGGTTGAGGGGTGGTTAAGCATGGCTGGCTTCATTAATTTTGACTCGATGGCGAGGTGAAAAGCCTTAAGTTCACGCAAAGTCGGTTCTTTACCATGTTCTTGAACATATTGCATGTAAAGAATATTAGTATGCAGCATTTGACAGGTTTCAGTCGGCATTTTGATAATGTGCTTATCAATCATTTGTTCAGCACATTCTTGTGGATTTCGTGATAATGCAAAGATATTCATTACTTCCATCCTCTCTGATTTTTTCCAGCGTTGCGTTCGATTTCATCTGCTTCGCTAATTAGCCAAGTTAGAACGGTTAATTCTGACCCCCAATCATCACCATATTGTTCATTTTCTTCCAAGAAGTCCATTACTTTTCTAAGGCTATCTCTTATTTCATGGCTATTCATTCTTCTTCCTCCGTAGATAAATCATGCATATCAAACACTTCTTCACAAGAGACATATTCTTTAATGGAGATAGTTTTGTTTTTAATGTTTGCTTCAAAGATGTTATTTGAGAACTTATTTCGTTCTTTTAGTGCTTCTCTAAATGTTTCCATAGTAGGGTATTGCGTGATAGTTGTTTTACTAACTGTCCCATCATTGTGAATAATGTTTCCATACTCAATTTCTACATTCATAAATTTAAGTTTCATAATTAGTCCTCTTTACAATCAAAGTCCTTGTTTTCATGACGATAATACCAACGACGAACCAATTCACGAATTGTTTCACGGTCTGTCAAAACAGTCATCAATGCCTCATGGTTGTGTATATCAAATGGCCCATGATTTGCTGATTTTCTATCTTCACGATTTGCAGTATAACCAACACCGCACTTCGTAAGAACATCAAATAGTTGTTTCATCGCATTGATTGAACCACTGCCATATTTATCACTTAATAGCCTTTCTACGTTTGCTTTTGCTTTTTCTATATTCATATTTATTCCTCCTCATCGTATGTATTCTTCAATACTCCCAATTCATGTCGAAGAAGGCTTACACAAATTTTCCAATGTGAATCATTCCTTTCTTCGTATTGTAATGCTTTAGCAGCATAATCAAGTATTTTATACAAACATTCTCTTCGTTCTTCATTCATTTTCATACATCCTTTTTATTGATATTTGGTATGCTTGATAAGGAGGCATACCTAAACTCCTTAATTGTTTAAATATTCTTTTTCTATTATTTTCCGCCCAACAACTCCTGAGTAAAAACTCTTTTTTGTATAGACGGTGATTCTGACTTGGAATTACATCTTTCATTAATTTCATATTAGCACCTCTTAGTGGGGAAAATGGCTCCTAGTAAACTGCGAGAAACTAGTATTCCGTGAGGTAGAATTACCATTTTTACTGGAAAAACCCCGTGAGTGGGTGCAGGAAAACCATCTATGCGTAGACAAGTATTTGATGATTTTTACTTTTAAACCTGCTTTTTCAATAAGGGCATGATATTGAGGCCCATACAAGCAAACCCCATGTTTAACCCTTCATTGAATGTGTTGTTTAATTAATTCACTTGCTTGAATCTTATTCAAACCAGTTGTTCGGCCTTCATAGCCAAGACTTAACAAGTAATTAATTTGTTTTTCAGTTGCCTTTTCCTTTACAAGAACTCTTTGTAAAGTAGACAATTGTCTATCAGTCATTTCTTTGCCTTTAAGCATTTGTTCTTTAACACTAGACAGAAAGGCTCGTTCCCAGTCATTACCAGCAAATGATTCATCAAACACAGGTACGCCATAATAGTCGCACATATTTTCAAAGTCATCATTGATTGAAGTTAATGTTTCTTCTTGCTTCATTTGTTCAGCAATCTTTTTCGCTTTTTCACGCTGTTCTCTTTCTTGTCGTAGTTTCTGATTAATAAGAATCTGTTCTTGCCTACGCTTTTCATCTTCAATTGCTTGAAGACGACGCTTCTCAACATTTTCAGGAAGATTGTAAATACGCAAACGCTCGGCTTCTCTTGCTTCTGCTTCTAAACGCCTTCGTTCCCTTCTTTCTTCTGCAAGTCGTTGCTTTTCTGCTAAATCAGCAATACGCTTTGCTCGCTTTTCTTTTGCGTCATTAAATCGTGGCAAATACTGGGCTTGCATTACATAGAACAAAGACAAATCTTTCATTAGATTGTCATTAGGATAACCTGTTGTATTAATCTGTGCTTTTGGATTATCGGGATGATTCCATCGCCAAACGATAGAAGCCATCTTATAATCAGGAGAACCAAATTGCCCATCTGCTCGCTTACGGATAACCTTTTCAGTATCATACCATTCAGTTTCAGGGTCATAATAGGTTTTGTTTGTATCACGAACATTGTAGAATAAATCCATTTCTTTGACTGAATCAAACATCATTTCAAATCCAGCACCGTTGGCTTTCCACCATGCTTCGGCTTTCATTGATTTTGTTCGCACATCAATCCATGCTTGAATCTTTTCATCTGTAATAGCATCAACAGAAATACCTTCATCTTCTGCAATTGCTCGCATAATTAGATAAGTATTGATATGGTCGCTACCAACACATTCAACAACACCATTTTCAGTATTGGTGATTTGAAAGTGATAAACTACAATATGTCCACAAAGACACTTACCTTGCCCCATTTGTGAATTAGCGACCCAATCAGGAACTTCTTCGTTTCCTGCCCACCAAACTTCACCAGTAGCAATCCATTCTTCTTTTGCTTCATCATAGTTATCAGCAACGGACAATTCGACCATTTTGCGCTTTAGGGCTTTATCCCAACGGCCATTACCAAGTTCACGCTTTGCCACAATTGCTTCCATTTCACTCATCTTCCTTTGTTTTAAAATCATTCCATGCATCAAACTCTAATTTAGTTTGAATTGGATAGCCCTTAGATTTACCAAAGGCATTTAAATTATCAAGTGTAATATCTTTATCGGCCTCTTCCCAGTTATCTCGGATAAACCAAATAATCGCATCACACCAACGGTCATCTTCCATCATATATGCAACCATATCATTGTATGACCACATTTCAGTTATCTTCTCAAATTCTTCGTATTCCATTTTATCACCTCAAATAATACCTGGTTTTGGACCACAGTAGAATAAATTCTTTTTGGCCCGTGTAATCGCTACATAACAAATGTTGTTCTCTTCTTTGTTTCCAAGAGGATGTGGCATTCTATCAGTTGCGAGAATATATACATTATCTGCTTCAAGACCTTTAGCCTTGTGAACAGTCGAAAGCATAATTTCACCTTCATCTTTTCCGTCAAAAACACGCTTAATTTCTTCAATAATTCCACCAACAGTTGTTGCTTTCCTCATAAAGATTGTAATACAATTAGCCTTATCTTCAAGAGCCATAGCCTGATTTTGTTTTCCTAAATCAAGTAGCCGCTTATAATTGTAAGTAAAGTCTTGCTGAAACAATTGTTCAAACTCTTCAATGCCCATGTGGTTGTTCTTTGTAATCTTGTGTACGGCATTAATTAAACCTTTTGTCATGTCTCTTCCGAGAATGTAGGCCGATTTGCCCTGAGAAATCAAATCATAAAATGCTCCAACTAAAGGAGCATTATAACGACAAAGAACCATATCGTTGCGTTGTGGATTAAACGGTGCATCTACTACAACCGTTCCATCAATAGCAAAATCAGGCGCACTAAACTCCTTTACATATCTATTGGCTTCCTTAACAACCGCATTTGGACATCGCCATGTAATGGAGAGTGGTAATTCGGTGATTTCTCGACTTGTTTCTTCGAGTCGTTCTCGAAAAAGACCGATTGAGTTTGAATCAGCACCTCGGAATCCATAAATTGCTTGGTTTTTATCACCAACAATGATGCAACGACCACCATTCACCGATAAAGAAATCATCTCACGCTGAATCTCGTTGAAATCCTGTGCTTCATCAACAAACAAAACATCGTATTTTGGGAAAGGATAGTCATTTACAATGGGCATCCAAATCATATCATCAAAATCAACGTGATATGTTTGTGTTTTACACATAGTTAATATAGCAGGAATGCTTTGAATCGCTATTTCTTCTTCACGGTCTGAGTTAAAATTGATATTATATTCATCAATCAGGAAATCAATAGCAACTCGATTAGTAGGATTAATACGGCTACCTTTGACCAAAGATACTAATTTTTTAAGTGGAGCGATGTGATAATCAGCACCTAAAAGTTCTTTAATGATATTGTTCAACTTAAAATTGTTTACCTTCGTTTTAACTCCTGCCGCACGAATCGCAGCGAAGCCGAAAGCATGGAATGTTTTTGCTTCCACACCAGTTGGAAGTCTTTCTGCTAATTCAGTAGCAATAGATTTATTGAACGCTAAAAAAGCAGCCTTTTGACCATTGATACGATTTGCCGCTTCAACAATCGTTGTTGTTTTTCCTGTTCCTGCACCTGCATTTACAATTAGGTGGTTATCTGTTTTTTCTATGCAATCAAAGATTGCTATTTGTTCATGTGTGTGTTTCATATTATTACCTCATTAATATGTTGAATGCGAGAGGAAACTGCTTCATGGTGTTTGGCCACTATCTCCATTTGAGCATTTTGCAGTTATTATTGGATAAACCTCGTGAAAAGGCGGGGAAAGGAGCAGAGCCGATTGCTCGGCATTTACTTCATTAGTAGCCCCCTTGCTCAACTTTCCCCATGTGGGTGGAAGAAATCATTCGTATAATAGTCCTTCTTCGTTAGAAGATAAATAGACTTATTACCTGCGTTGTTGAATTTATTACCGATTCAACGCCCCTTCTAGTCGGGGTGAGGGGTTTCATAGTTTCTAATGTATCTATCTTCCCTATATTATAATGATTATTACTTTGCAAACTTCCATGAATTTAAAATAAGTGCTGGGAGCAGGATTTGAACCTGCGAACCATTTTAGGACAGGAGTTTAAGCCCTGCGCTTTTAACCATGCTCAGCCATCCCAGCGTATTTACTGTTGTTCAATAATAGCCACGCAATTCTATTTACAAAAGTGAAATAAGTCTGCTTTGCGACTGTTCAAGAACACCTTCCGCATCGGGGGGCGTATATGGTCGGAGGACAGGGGTTGCTCAGGCGAACAAATCTAAAACCCTGCGTTTTGATAGAAATAGTAGATTAGCCACAGGGAAAAACCTATGACTAGACTGCCCCAAAATAACTTCAAACGAACATTATTGGGCGGGTTGCATTTTGGATTGAGACAATAATGACTAGTTGAAATAACGCCATGATGAACATAAGATTCAAGAAGATGATTACTGTCTTTTGGTATGTCAATACCGCAAGATTGGCAAATTAAATCCTCTTTTGCCTTAACATAAACTTCTTCAACTAAACGCATCAAATCAACCCAAAGGGAGGGAGTTGCCAGCGACAAATCCTGCATTTACAGGAATGTCCGAACAGGACATGAACTGCTCGTCAAATTTTATTTTGGCTGACAACCCCCAAGAAAAGGGGGGGAATTGCAGGGGAACAGATTCCCCCACAATTCGGCATTCATCAGGATAAATCCTAATGATTCAGATTAAGAGTCCTTAGACTCAAAATCCCCGTTGTTCAGGTCAAAGACCTGATTGGTCGCTTTTTGAGGTTTTAGTCTCAAAGCGTGGTTTCGTTGTTTCCTAAGAGGGAATCAACGCTACCGTCCCAAGAACCACTCTTGAACATTTTGCCAAGATTGGTTCTGGTTCGCTTAACAACAGCAGAAGCGTATTCTTCTCCGTTGTCAAAAGCACCGCCACCAGATTTGATGTGCTTCATGGTAATTGCACCAATAATTGCATCGTGGTTGTAGTAGCCTAATGCGGCTTCTTCAACAACTCCACAGATTCGGTCAATTGAAACACGAACTGCGGCTGGAACTGCGCTCTTTTGGCCTCGACGGAATGGAGTTCCGTCTCTTCCCTTCAAAAGAGCCTTTAATGCTCCTTCTGCGGCAGTTCGCTCATTAGGGTTGTTTGTCCCAATTTGCAGGTTCAGTTCAATAACTTGACGCAATCCTGCATCAAGCGTAGTGTCGGCTTCTAGGTATTCGTTCACCTCAATGACGAGGCTTTCCCATGTGGTATCATCCATGTTATCTCTCTCCTTCCCCTTTGCGGGGTATCTTCAACACTTACTTTTGGGTATATAAAGGAGTGCAGAAATCACCTCAAATGCACCTCATTGGACGGATTACTACCCTTTTTGTTAGGCAGGGCGCAGACACCTGCAACTTCTTTCACTTGATTCTAAATTAAACAAATCACAACAATACATTACAATAAAACAATTCGTATTTATTTCTTTCAATAGTTTGCCCAATGAAATAAGTTTTGTTATCCGACGCATGAGACTGTCTCGGCTATTGTCTCATTGTGAGACGATGGGGTTATGCAACACAACCCTACAAAACCTTGCGGAAACCTGCAAAAATAAGTTGTCTCATCTCGTCTCATGCGAATCATGGATATATTTCTCTACACACCCCATAAGAAAATAAGGGGTTCTGTAAGAGAAGAAGAAGATGATGATGATGATGAGATGATGAGATAATGAGACAGTATAAATTATATTTTTACTTATGTTGCATAACCTTAGTGATTCTTCCTTGAGTTGTCTCGTCTCATTCCCTCCCGAAGATGAGACAACCGATTTATTTTACTATAATACTAATATTGAATATAAGAATATGAATACGAATTAATATAACCACAGTTGAAACTGCTATGTCAAAATTGACAGATTTTTTGGGGATGAAATGTTTTCCCTATTTCAGTTGGATTGACTATCCTCAAATAAGAAAGTTCTACGTTCTTTGATATATTCAAACCATATGGTTGTTGATTGCTTTGCAATTAATAACCTTATTTGGCGTAAGAACCAATTTTTTGCTTCGGGGCATGCAACCCCGAAGGGGAATAGCATCAATGGCCCAATAGACGGGGTTAATGCACATTCTTTCCTGTAGTGGGACACAAAGCGGATATGATGACTAAATGGTTAATTATTCGTTCCCTGTGAAAGCGATTAAGGCTCAAAAGGCGCATGACTACTAATCATGTTCGTAAGAATGGTTCATAGGCTCTTAAGATAACATAAGAGCGTCTATAAGTGAGAGCGACCCAATCGCTTCTATGATGGAGATACCCAGTTCTTCTTCCCACCTTTCATATTCCTTTGGTTGATTGGCCATATATACCAATCGGAAACAAAGCCGAAACAAACGCAGTAAAGCCCGAAAGAAACATGGAGTGTACGAGATACTAGTTATCTGCACGAAGGCATGAAAAACAAAGTACGGGGGTAAGTCGGATTAATGGAGTAGGCGGCGTTTTTCATATTCAAAAGTCGCAACGGACAAATTAGCACGAAAAAAACTGCATTAGGCTTTTCCCTGTCCCGTTGCGACCATGTTTCTTTTATGGTTCTATTAATGCAAAGCATTAACACCACCATATGGTGTTACTTTGGATAAACCCGAAGGGAGCAGTTTTACATCAGCAGATGCTCAGGATGGCGCAGGTGGCAGAATGCTCCTCAAATCCACTCTTTGAGCAAATCAGAGGTAATATCCTGCAATTGGGTCTGCAATTCCTCATACAAGAACTCCATAGCACATTTAGCCATTTCTTTAGCAAAGCCAGCAATAGACTGCTCCATGATGAATATTCCAATCATAGCATTAGGTTCATCAGCAAACTCGGTAAAATCACGCTTAACGGCGTTATTTACTTGGGGTTCAATCCAGTTCTTCAACAAAGGAGACATTTCAGCAAGTCTAAGCACTATTTCTCTTGACATGCTTTTATTGTCTTGTTCTCTATTCTATACGGTATTTACAAAGCAATACCATATGGTTGTTTTTTGCTTTGCATGAAAACAACCTTATTTGCTACCTTGCCCCTATTAGTGCTTCAAGGGGGAAATAGACTTGAAGTATCTTTTTGAAAGGAAGAGGTGAAAAAAATGAAGATGAAAAATTGGACACTAAACACGAACAAGGTTCGGGCTTGGGCTGAAACTCAAGAACCGAGCGACAATTTGAACGCAGTGATGCTTTCTCTCACATTGGGAGATAATGCGGGTACTGATGAACTAAGAAGCACCTATTGGACGGCAATTCGTTCAATTGGTTCCACTATGGAGGGTTTTCCTGCGGCACGACGAGGCCGAGAATCAACCTTGTCAGACGAACAGGAACTTGTTTTGGCGACTGTGGAGGAAACCGTGGCAGGTGCTATTGCTGCAATCCCTACTGAATACCACGACATGATTTTGTCAGTTATTGTGCCACATGGCCGAACTGGTGGAGTTTATGGCTCCTTCAGCGAATTGGTTGATTCGTTCCGCAGTAAGGCGCATTCCTACATGGTTAAGTCCATCAAGGAAAATCGCTGGGACGGTCTTTCGTTGAAAGACGGTGTTCCTCAAATTGAACCAACGCCTGTAAAGGCTGATAATGGAGGTTCCGAAGAGGAATGATTCTACAAGGCTTTTCCCCCTTGTAGCCCCTTTCGGGGGGTTTATACAAAGTAAAACCATATGGTAATGCTTTGTAATACCCAATGGAGGGCAAAGCCCCCCAAAGGCCATCAACGTATTCTGAGTTGGCAAACTCGGAAGTGTGATGGAATCTCAGCGATTTCTCGCATTTTCATGCCAAAGATGCGCTTTCCTTCACCACGCTTCGGAGAGCGCAAATCTGGAATGGTTCGCATTTCGTTGATTTGGAGATTCTGCGTGTGCCTGTGCATTTCTGCCGTTGCATTGTTTTCCCAGCGATGAACACCGAGATACATCTGAGGTTTCCAATCGTTTCCTTGCTTCTGCTCAATAATCCATACTGACTGCATGATTTAATCATACAGACCCAAATTAACTGGGGTAAAACAAAGCACTACCATATGGTCGTATCTTTGATAAAGAGCCCGAAGGCATCTAATTAGGAATAATCCACCTCATGGATGTATTCAAACTCTTTGCTGCAACCTTCGCACCAGCATTCAATAGTCCATTCTTCACCAAACTCCCAAGAATCGCTTTGTTCAAATCCTTCAACCTCAGTATGTTCGGAACCACAATGAGGGCAAATAATTTTCAAATCGTTAATCCAGCCGTATTTGTAGTCCCAATCTTTAGCAAACCTTTCTTGGGCATCTCCCAATCCATGCACATATGACATACCCCAAGTGTTTATATGCGCCAATAGTATGGTTTTATCAAAGAACAACCATATGGTAGCACTTTGCGATACCCCGCTATTATCCAAGTTTTTCCGATTAAATCATGCGAGTGATGGAAGTAGGGCTTTGTAAAGGACGACATGAGATTAAGAACGCTAATGGTGAGATAATTGATAAATACATATATGGACATATTGAGGACCCTATGGACTTTGATTTGCTTGAAGGTCAAGCAAGTGATTTTCTCTATGAAATTGAAGAGGTTGAAGTATTAACTCTCTATATCACTGGTTTAACTCCAGCATTGACCTCATTCTTGGCATTAGCCCAAACATGGGAAGGTAAAATCACCTTGATGCACTTTAACCGTGATACTGGTAAATATAAGGCCCAATACTATCAAAACTGGATGTAAATCCGCCCTTCGGGGTTGTGAGCAAAGTCACAACCATATGGTTGCTTTTCGCTTTGCGAGTGTTAATGCAAAAGCAACCATATACGCCACCGTCTCCGATTTAGTGCTTCGGAGGGAAAACGGGGCATCAAACCCTTTTTGGAGGAATTGATATGAAGAAGGAAAATTGGATTAAGAACACAAATGCCGTTCAAGCATGGCTTGAGCGTGAAGATAGGGGAGACGTGGGTAATGCCATTTCTTTGTCTATTACACTTGGAAATGCAACAGATAGCGATGATTTGCGCTCCACCTACTGGACTGCTATTCGCTCAATTGGGAGTCCTTACTCGGATTTCCCAGCCGCCCGAAGAGGCCGAGAATCGGCTTTGCCCGAAGAAGTGGATTTGTCTGCCAATTCTGTGAAGAATGCGGTCATTGCTGCCTTTGCGGGTATTACTAACCCTGACTTGATTACCACCGTTATTCTCCCTCATGGGCGAACTGGTGGCGCTTTTGACGACATCGAGGCATTTGCTCAATCTATGGGCAAAAAAGCCTATGATGCTCTCGTTAAGGGCTACAAAGAAGGTCGTTGGGACGGAACCATGAACGGTGAAATCCCAGCAATGACCCCACCTGCGGTTAAATCCGACGAAGGAGGTCAAGAGGAGGAATGATGCTGGCTTTTCCCTCCGTAGCCCCAGTTCGCTGGGGTTTCGTCCAAACTGGCAAAGCCAACCATATGGTGTTAGAGTATTTAATAACTATCATTTAGAGATGATAGGCATATAATTATATTTGTCATAGATGAGTGTAAACAAACATTTTGTAGTTACCAATAGCGTTCTATAGAGAACTGTTAAGAAAGATGAAAATAAGACAATAGATGAAAATGGTAGTTATTAACAACATTTCCCGCATTCATAATCTACAACCATATGGCTTTGTTTCAAATTTTTTAATTCTTCTCATTTAGAACGAAATGCTTTAAATGCTTTATTTTAACGCATTATCTTTAATTATTTCAAGGTAAAACCGCCAGTATTATAGCCTGTGGCTTACTGCCATAACATGATACAGTATGTCAGCCGAACAAGAGGCTATTACTTATTTAGATGAGATATTCACCATTATCAAAGAAACCCTTGAAGAAGCCCAAAAGAATAGGGAACAAGCGAGAGAACTATCAAATGAGGAGAAACAAGCACTTACCCAAATAACAAATAAATTAAAACAAGTTCGCAGTAATCTGAACAAATACTTAAGAGCGTTCCGTGTACAAACATCATTAAGCGATTTTGGCCTAAATAAAGATGAATAATAAACAATACTATTAATATAATTAATTTAATTATTACTAAACGCATTCTTATAAAACATTTTTTACACGGCCGCCAAACTTATTATCTTTAAAGCATTATCTTTAAACTATAGATTTTTATTCTGGGAATACAAATGAACAAATTTAAATGAGGGCGCAAGTGCCAAAAAAATTCCGAGCCAATTTTTGAGAAATTTTAGGTGATATTATGTGGAAAGAGGATATTAGGAAACAACCTGATTATAGCATTAATCCCAATGTTAGACAAGCAAGAATCATTAGATTAAAGGCTGAGTCTTTGAAAAGACTTTTAAGAGTTATTGCGGAAGAACATCAAGAAATACAAAGCATTGCAATTGATTTAGATAATCAAGATATTTTAGATTCTCTTGATAGAATAGATGATATGATTTACGATTTAGGCGATGTTGAAGAATTTTTGAATGAAATTTTTGAGGCTTGATATTATGTGGAAAGATGATATTAAGAAGCAAAGGTCAGATGAACAGCAACTTAGAATGGATGCTATGGATTTTGCTGATAGTGTCTTAGCAAGAATTGATACTTTATTAAACAGAAGCCGTCCACAAAGAGATTTAAATACAGCACAACGAGGCGAAGTCAGAAGATTTTTGAAAAAACTATTTTTGGAGGCTAAATAGATGACAAGATGCACATTACTAGATAAATGGCTTGATGTTGAATCAAAGCGTTTAGATAAAGAAGAAGAAAAACAAAACAAAGACTTGATTACAGGTGAGAAAAAATGAGTTGGAGAGACATTATTAGGAAAGAAGACGAAAAGGCACATTGTGGGACTGAAAAGGCTGATGACGAAGAACTAAAAGCGGCAAAGCCCGATTTCTTAGATTTAGATAAAGATGGCAATAAGAAAGAGCCGATGAAAGAAGCGGCTAAAGATGCTAAAAAGAAACCTAAATCTAAAAATCCATTTACTCGGAAAGATTAATATGTGGAAAGAAAGCATTAAAAAGAATCTTCCTCCTGCATTTGATGAATACGGCAGGGATTACGAGGAAAGAGGCTTAGACGATGAAGGAAAGCCTATTCCTAAAAAAGATGAATTTCTTGAAGAAATGAAATATTTACTTAAAATGTATGAAATGAAGGCAGATAGACCTGAACAACAACTAAGAAAAATTAGAGAAATGCTTGAAGAATGTCGAGACGAATTAAATGCAAGAGGCCAGTAAATGTCTTGGAGAGATGTAGTGCTTAAGTTTGACGAGCGAGAAGTCGCCAGTCGTGTTCAAAAAACTGGCTATTGTCGTCGCTGTCAACAAATGGTCACTAAATACCAAAAGTGTCCTTTAAATCTTCCAGCACCACCAATTAGTCCTAGTTGCCCAATGCGTGAACAGGAGGATTAGTTGTGAGTTGGTTCGATATTCTTAAAGTAGAAGATATTGCCTTCGATGAAGACCTTCAGGCATTCGGGGCGTATTCTTTAGAAAATATACATTCTAATCCTATGGAAGTATCAATGGCTATTATGAGGGCTATGTCGCAAGGCAAGGCTCCAGAATTAAAAGATTTAGTTGAAGAAAAAATAAGAATTAATCATAAAGCCATTTATGACCATCTTAAAAGAAAACTTAAAAGAGAACCCAAAGAAAGAGAAATAATGGAGTACGTTGTTAGAACTATTATGCATGAAGCGACTCATGCAGGAATGGGGAAAGAACAATTTACCATGTCTCCGCAAGCATCAGAATATGGGGCAATTGTAGGGCAATTTCCACAAAATACTTACTATCGTCTTAAGACATTCCTTAAACATCCTGATTCACAGAGACAAATACTTCACCCAATGTTTGACGCTATTGGGATTGAAACAGCAGTTAAGAGCCAACAGGTTGAAGAAATTGAAACCCTTATTGGTTTTATTGATGCAATTACCGACAATCTCCCTGAAAACACTAAAGATAAAGTCAAAGAAAAACTAGCAAGGATGGAAATAACTGCTAGAACTCAGAGAAAGAGACAAAAACTTAAAGACATTGACCCTACAAATATTAATGATTTAACCAATAGATACGGAAAAAGACATGAATCATTTTTTATTAAATTATTACTTGATGCTTCTGGTCGAAAGGCGGCAGATTTTAATGATTCTGAACTTAAAATGGTGGGAGCCGTGACTACCACTTCAGCCCCCGCTATGTTTAATAAGGTAGTAAGAGGTAGAAAGAAACGGAGGAAGAAAGATGAGTAAGAAGAAAAAGAACTTTCAGCCCCATAAAGGAAACAAAGTCAATCAGGGAGGAACCTTTCCTTTCATTGAAAACTTTAATACTTGGAGAAAAACCTGTCAAGGTGTTTCTGGTGACCAAATGATGGTTAAAAACGTACCAAATCTTTATGCGTTTTTAAAAACTCATATGATGAATAATATTCGTGCAGGAAGTAGAAATAGGGGCCGTGATGGTCAGGGAGCAATACAGTTTCTTGAACCAATCGAAGCATTTGTGGATAATAATTTATTTACTGAAGGACAGGCAAATATTATTAAAACTCTTGCTGATACATTAGAAAGTTTTTATCTTGAAGGGAACGATGCTGGAGGAAAAGGGCCAGCAAGAGACCCCGCATTTATTCTTTTTACTGAGCAAGAAAAAACAAAGACTGGTCAAAAGAAAAGACCCCGTAAAATTCAAGGACACTATGCCACAGAATTTTATGATAAAAAGAATAAATCTGGTGTTGCTCCTGCTGAATGGTTTGCACACATTGATGCTCCTGATGGTTTTAATGGTGGCAATCCTCCTCATCAAGCGTTATTTTCAAGAACAAAAACAAAGTTCGCTAATCCCAAAGGTTTGCTTTGGCTGATGAAAGAAGCAACTGAATTCATAGATGATATGGAAATGGAAGTTGAAGTGGATAGAATACCCGAAGGGGTTGATGAAGTTGATTTAGACGAAATTAAATCAGTCGAGTCTTTCTTTAATGATGTTGTCCGTAATGAATCTTTTTGGAATGCAGGTGGTCGTTTATTGACCAGCAAAGTAAGGTCTTCTTTACAGGCTACAGAATTTGCAGTTAAGCCTAATGAACAGAAGCCAGCAAGAAAAATTACAAATGTTGGTAAAGAGGATGAAAAGGATGCTTTGACGGGAGATGTTGTTAGTTTTAAATTAACGGCTACTGCTTTACCCATTATTAATTTAGTTGATAGAGCATTAAAGCGAAAAAATACTAATAAAGCACCGAATGGATTCCGAGCGTGGCAAGGCGACAGAAAGGGCGGTTTTGATTACAGAAAGACTGCTAGAGAAAAATATCCAGACACATATCAAGATGATGACTTTAAATTAAGACCT
>MDSY01097128.1_pt1 | contig 94994 bp, 95 predicted proteins | sample 811131 | NCBI WGS metagenome assembly MDSY01 (sample SAMN05326643, study PRJNA326480) | marine metagenome | isolation source: seawater | place: Atlantic Ocean: South West | collected 2010 | reverse complement strand
GGCTTTGCTGATAGCGGGCGTAGAGCTGCTTGAACAGCTGCGCCTTTTGCAGCTGCTCTGGCGAGACAATCTGCGGCATCGCCCGACTGATTGAGGCTTCGATGTCGATTGCCGGATAGTGCCCTTCTTCGGCCAGGCGCCGAGACAGCACCACGTGCCCGTCCAGGATTGCGCGCGATGCGTCCGCGATAGGGTCCTGCTGATCGTCACCTTCGGACAGCACCGTGTAAAACGCGGTAATAGAACCGCCGCCCTGCTCGGCATTACCGGCGCGCTCGACCAATTGCGGCAACTTGGCAAACACCGACGGTGGATAGCCCTTGGTTGCCGGCGGCTCACCAATGGCCAGGGCGATCTCGCGCTGGGCCTGGGCAAAGCGCGTCAGCGAATCCATCAGCAGCAATACGTTCTTGCCCTGATCACGGAAGTACTCTGCGATCCGCGTGCAATACATCGCCGCACGTAAACGCATCAAGGGAGCGTCATCGGCCGGTGAGGCGACCACCACAGAGCGGGCCATACCCTTTTCACCGAGGATCTGCTCGATAAACTCCTTGACCTCACGACCCCGCTCGCCAACCAGACCCACGATGGTGATGTCGGCATCGGTAAAGCGAGTCATCATGCCAAGCAGCATACTCTTGCCCACACCGCTGCCGGCGAACAGGCCCAGGCGCTGGCCGCGCCCCACGGTGAGCAGACTGTTGATTGAGCGAATGCCCACATCCAACGGCTCTTCAATAGGATGACGTTTAAGCGGATTGATGGTCGGGCCATTGAGGTCGACCCAGTCATCGGCGGCAAAACTACCCTTGCCATCCAAAGGGCGGCCAATGCCGTCAACGACACGACCCAACATGGACGTGCCCATCGGCAGCTTACCGCCACCCGCTGAGGGCACCACCCGTGCGCCGGGCTGCAGCCCTTCCAGCCGGTCCACCGGCATCAGGTAAACCTTGTGGCCGGCAAAGCCCATGACCTCGGCTTCAATCTGGGTCTGCCCCTGCGCCGTTTCGCTGATCACCAGGCAACGACTGCCCACCGGTGCCTTGCAGCCTTCGGCCTCCAGGGTCAGGCCAACCATGCGGATCAGGCGCCCTTCAACCACCGGCTGGGCCGGCAGTTGCAAGGCCGATTGATAACGCGACAGGCGCCGCGCAAAGCTGATGCGCTCCGGGCGGCTCATGGGGCTGGGTCGTCGCCTGCCGGCACGGAGGACGTCACCGGCAGGTCGGGCTCGGGGGGATGTGCGCGCTGCTCACGGTGCCGCTCTTGCAATTGCTCGAGCAACTGCTGCAGACGGGTCTCAAGCGTGGCATCGACCTGGCTGTGTTCGGTCTCAACCCGACAGCCGCCGGGCATCAGGCTGTCGTCCTCCAGCAGCCGCCAGCTTTCTTCATGACGCTCGCGCAGCGCCTTGATGGCGTCAAAATCGCTTGGGTGGAGGTAAATGCGGATATTCTCTGCGCCGACCGGCAGCGCCTTGAGCGCGCCACGCAGAACGGTCACCACCTGGGTGCGGTCGATCATCACCTCGCGCTGCAGCAACTGGCGCAACATCTGTTCGAGCAGTACCAGCAGCATGTCCTCGATCAACTCATCCTGCTGCTGCTGGGGCGCCATCAACTGGCCCATGAGCTGTTCGAATTCACCCAGCCGCGCCTCAAGAGCATTGCGCGCTTCCTGCTGGCCTTTTAACTGGCCGGCGTGAAAACCGTCTTTTTCGCCGGTAGAAAAGCCTTCGTTGTAGGCTTCCTGACGAATCTGCTCCAACTCCTCGACGGTGAAGGGTTTGACCTCCTCCACCTCGATCTCGGGCTCGTCTTCTATCTCAGGCTCTTGCGGCTCAGGTGGCTCGCGCTCCAGCGCAACCTGATGCGGCGCCTCATCGAAACTGGGCAGATCCCAGCGACTGAACGCCGACACATCGCTGCTGCGCAGCAGCTCGCTCTCACTCTTGACTTGCGCCATCGCACCCTACCCCGCTCTGCAAACCACGGCAGCATACCACTGCAGGCCACCGCGTCAGATCATTTCCTCGCCGCCCTTGCCACCAAGCACAATCTCGCCGGCGTCGGCCATACGGCGGGCAATGGTGAGAATTTCCTTCTGCGCCGCTTCGACCTCGCTGATGCGGACCGGCCCCTTGGCTTCGAGGTCGTCCTGCAGCAGCTCGGATGCGCGCTTGGACATGTTGCGGAAAATCTTATCCTTGATGGCATCGTCCGCGCCCTTGAGGGCCACGATCAGCACCTCGGAGGACACCTCGCGCAGCAGCGCCTGGATACCGCGGTCGTCGACTTCGGCCAGGTTGTCGAAGACAAACATCAGGTCTTCGATACGCGAGGAGAGGTCTTCGTCCATCTCGCGGATGGCCTCGATCAGCTGCGACTCGGTGCTCGACTCCAGGAAGTTCATGATGTCTGCGGTACGCTTGACCCCGCCCATGGCAGCGCGCGAGGTGTTGGAGTTGCCGGCAAACTGCTTCTCCAGAATCTCGTTAAGCTCTTTCAGCGCCGAGGGTTGCACGGTATTGAGCGCGGCAACGCGCAGCAAAATGTCCAGGCGCACCTTGTGATCGAAGTATCCGACCACTTCAGCGGCCATGTCCGGATCCAGATAGGCTACAACGATGGCCTGAATCTGCGGGTGCTCGAAGCGAATGACATCTGCCACTGCTCGCGGCTCCATCCACTTCAGGCTATCAAGGCCAGAGGTGCTGCCGCCGAGCAGAATGCGGTCAACCAGACTGTTGGCCTTGTCCTCGCCAAGGGCCTGGGTCAGCATGCTGCGGATATAACCGTCGGCGCCAACACCCAGACTGGTCTGATCGCTGACCACCTCGATGAAATCGCCCATGACCTCTTGCACCTGCTCGCGATGCACGGTGCGCAGACCGGCCATGGCGCTGCCCACCCGCTGAACTTCCTTGGGGCCCATGTGCTTGAGAATGGCTGCAGCGTCGGACTCGCCAAGGCTGAGCAGAAAGATGGCCGCCTTGTCCAGCTTGGACATCTTGGCCGGGCGCTTACCCGCTTCTTCACTCATCGGCATTGATCCATTCCTTCACTACTTGGGCCACACGGCCCGGGTCTTCAGCCAGCAGGCCTTTAATGGCATTCAACTGCTGTTCGTAGCCGGCACCAGGCGGTGGCAGCAGTACCGGGCTGGACGCGGGGCCGGACAGGCTGACCTGATCGTCACGCAGCTCGTCGTCGAGACCGCCCATGCCACCACCGGCACCACCCGGCAGGTCTGACGGATATCCGTCACTGCCACTCTTGCCGGCCACAGTCAGATTTTTCAACGCTGGGCGCAAAACTGCAAACACCAGCACCAGAACAAAGAGAATACCCAGAATTTGCTTGGCGACATCCCAGAACCAGGGCTGCTCCCAGAACGGGATTTCCGGCAGCGGCTCAACGTCGGATTCTGCCACAAAGGCGCTGTTGATCACGCTGACGCTGTCGCCGCGGGCGGCGTCATAGCCGACCGCATCCTGCACCAGACGGGTCAGACGCAGGACCTCAGCCTCGCTCAGCGGCGTGCGGGTTACCTCACCGGTCTCGGCATTGACCTCAGACGGATCGTCCACCACCACCGCCACTGACAGGCGTTTCAGGCGGCCTTGCTGCTGACGGGTATGGCTGATCTGACGGTCCAGCTCGTAGTTGCGAATCGCCTGCTCGCGCTTGTCCTGAGGCGGCACGGCAACCACCGGCTCACCCGTTGCCGGATCAATCACCTGCTCCGGCACCTGGGTTGCACCCGGCGGCTGGTTGGACAGCGCACCCGGGACGCCTTGCGGACCACTGTTGGCCGAGCGCGCCTCACTCACAACCTGTTCGCTGCGCAGCGCCGCATCGGGGCTGAACATCTCGGCGGTCGACTCCACCGTACTGAAATCCACATCAGCCGACACTTCAGCCTTGTAGCGGCCAGCCCCCAGCAGCGGCTGCAGAATGTTGTGTACGCGACGGGTGTAGGTGTCTTCCAGCCGACGGGTGTAGTCAAACTGGCGCCCGGCGACAGTCAGCTCGTTCAACTCATTCTGATCGGACAGCAGGTTGCCGTTCTGGTCGACAACGGTGACCTCATCCTTGCTCAGCTCGGGCACACTGGTGGCAACCAGATTGACGATGGCCATGACCTGCGCAGGCTCAAGGCGGCGGCCGGCGTACATCTCCAGCAGCACGGATGCGCTTGGCTTGCGGTCATCGCGGACAAAAACGGTAGAGCGCGGAATGGCGATATGTACCCGCGCGCTCTTGACGTTGTAAAGGCTGGAAATGGTCCGCGCCATTTCACCTTCCAGGCCCCGGCGATAACGCGCCGTTTCCATGAACTGGCTGGTGCCAAGGCCCTGCTCGCGGTCAAGAATCTCAAACCCCAGGTTGCCGTCGGTCGGGGCAATACCTGCGCTGGCCAGACGCATGCGCGCATCCGCCAGATCGGCGCTGCGTACCAGCAGGGCGCCACTGTTGGGTTCCACCTTGTAATCAATGCGGCTCTGCTGCAGCAGCTCGACCACCTGACCGGCATCGTAGCCATCCAGGCTGTTATACAGAGGCCGGTAATCCGGCTCCTGCGACCACAGCACCACCGCAAAGCCAATCGCTACGCTGGCGGCCAGGCCGACCAGCAAGCCAAACTGACGCAACATTGGCAGTTGCGCCAGATTATCCAGAAAGGTCAGCCCCATCAGCGGCTTGCGCTCGCCCTCCGGCTGGTTGCGGGTCGCCGGTGTATTGCTGGCGGTATCCATGGTCAATTCCTCGACAGATCAGGCCTAGATAGCCATTTTCATGATGTCTTCGTAGGCGGCAACCATCCTGTTGCGCACCTGGGTCATGGCCTGAAAGGCTACTGAGGATTTTTGCGAGGCAATCATCACCTCGGTCAGGTCGATACCCTCAACCCCACGCTCATAGCCGGTACGCAGGTCAGAGGTGGTCTGCTGCAGTTCATTGACGCGGTCAACGGCCTGTTTGAGCAAATCGTCAAAGCCCGGGCCATTGACGCTGGGCTCGGCAGCCGGCACAGGCTGCGGCTTGCCCATGGCCTCCATTTGCATGGTGCGCATTTGCAGCATCAGTCGATTGAATTCCACACCCTGAGTCATTGTTGCCTCCAACCCGTCCGAATATTGACGGCTAGCATCGTGTTACAGGGTATTCAGCAAATATGGTGCCAACAGTGAAATTGGCACCCAGACGCCGCACAGACAAGGCAGCGGGGGGGAGATCAAAACAAGCCAGCCGGCGCAGGGTTGCGCCGGCTGGCAGGAGGCATGATTTGCTAGACGCCGGCGAACAGACTGCCTTCGACATCGAGGCCCGCATCACGCATCTGCGCCAGCTTGTAACGCAAGGTGCGCGGGCTGATACCCAGGCGCTCGGCAGCCTCCTTGCGGCGACCGCGCTCGGCGCGCAGCACTTCAACTATCAGTTGAAACTCTCGCTGGCGCACGCCAACGCCGAGCTCGGAGGATGCAGACGCAGGCTCGCTCGCGACAGACTCCACCGCTGCCGGCGCAGGAGCGGCCGGGCTGCGCAGACCGCTGCCGCTGATCACGCCGTCAAGATACAGGTCACCCACATCGATGACACCGCCCTGCTGCAACACCAGCGCGCGCTGTACGGCGTTGTCCAGCTCGCGTACGTTGCCAGGCCAGGGGTGCGCCTGCAGCGCCTGAGCGGCTTGCGTCGACAATCTGACAGTCCCCATATTCATCTTGCGGCAATGCTTGGCCAGCAGGCGCTCAGCCAAAGGCAGAATATCTGCAGGCCGCTCGCGCAGCGCCTGCCATTGCAGCGGGAACACACCCAGACGGTAATACAGATCCTCGCGGAAGCGCCCCGCCGCTACCTCGCCAGGCAAGTCACGGTTGGTGGTGGCAATCACGCGAATATCCAGCTGGATCAGCTTGCGCCCGCCCACTCGCTCGACTTCTCGCTCCTGCAGCACGCGCAACAGCTTGGCTTGCAGGGCCAGCGGCATTTCGGAAATCTCGTCCAGCAGCAAAGTGCCGCCGTTGGCCTGCTCAAACTTGCCTGACTGGGCCGCCACTGCACCGGTAAAGGCGCCCTTCTCATGACCAAACAGCGTCGCCTCCAGCATGTTGTCCGGAATGGCTGCACAGTTGATGGCAATAAACGGCTGCCCGGCGCGGGGAGACTGCTGATGAATGTAGCGCGCCAGCACCTCCTTGCCGGTACCAGACTCACCCGAGATGAGCACCGTCGAATCGCTGGCGGCTACGCGAGCGGCCAGCTCAAGCAACTGAATGCTGGCCGGCTCAACCGCAACCGGGCCGTCCGCAGCAGGTGCCAGCTTCCCTAGCGCGTGCTGGCCAATCAACTCCAGCAATGCCTTGGGCGCAAAGGGCTTGACCAGATAGTCGGCCGCCCCGTCACGCATGGCTGTCACCGCCTGCTGCACGGTTCCGTAGGCAGTCATCAGCAGCACCGGCAGTTGCGGATACTGGCTGCGCAGTGTCCGCAGCAGAGCATGGCCATCCATGCCGGGCATATTGACGTCGCTGACCACCATGCTGACGCTTTCTTGCTCCAGCAGCTTCAACGCCGCCTCAGCACTGGCTGCCTCCAGGTAGTCGTAACCACCCAGCATCAGGGTATCGGCGAGCGCCTCACGCAGCGCGTCGTCGTCCTCGACCAACAAAATACGGCTGCTGGAACCCTTCATCACGCCACCTCCTCGCCTTTGACCAGCGGGCGCAGCGGCAGCAGAACCTCGGCGCAAGTACCCCAGCCAGCCTTACTGCGCAGATAGAAAGCGCCGCCATGGGCCTTGACCACCGACTTGACCACCGCGACCCCAAGCCCAGTGCCCTGCGGCTTGCTGGTATGGAACGGCTCGCCAATTCGCGCCAGCTGTTCGGCGCTCATGCCCTGCCCCGCATCCACCACCGTCAGGCTCAGCTGACCCTCCAGCTGGCGTGCCACAACCTTCAGGCGCGGTGCGGGCATACCGGCCTGCAGGGCATTCTCGATCAGGTTCATTACCGCGCCGACCAGGGTGTCACGGTTGCAACGCAGCATTGCATCGGCAGGCATCAGGTTGACCCAGCGACAGGACCCGCCACGACTTTCAATCACGCTGTCGGCCTGCAACTGCAACCATTCCAGGAAGATGGATACCGGCAAGGTATCGTCAATCGGCAGATCACCCTTGGCAAACTGCAGCATGTCGCGAATCTGGTGCTCAATGCTGTGCAGGCGCCCCTGCAAGCGCTCTGAAAAGCGTGTGCGGTGGGCGGTCGGCAGTGTCTCGTCGGTCAGATGCTCTGCGTACAAGAGTGCCGAGGCCAGCGGAGTACGAATCTGATGGGCCAGCGAGGCGACCATGCGCCCCAGCGCTGACAGCCGCTCGTTACGCGCCAGCTCGCTTTGCAGCTGGCGGGTCTCGGTCAGGTCGTTAATCAGGATCAGCTGGCCTGGCTCACCTTCCAGCGAGCGGGTTGCCAGCGAGACCCGGCGACCGGTGCGCAGGGATACTTCGTGATAGTCGTCTTCTCTGGGGGCAAAGCGCTGCTGGATCAAATCCCGCCACAGCTGCCCTTCCAGCGGTTCGCCGAGCAGAGCGCGCGCCGCCGGGTTGGCCTCACGCACCACGCCACGGCCATCGAGGATGATCACACCGCCAGGCAGCAGATTAAGCACATTCTGCAGGCGCCCGGCCAGGCGCGCCTTTTCCGCCAATTCGCGGGTGCGCTGGGCCTGGGCATCAGCCAGCTGTCGCCGCAGCTGAACCACCTGCTGCTCAAGCAGGGCATGCGAGGCGCTGAGCTGTTCGGACATCCCCTGAAAGCGCTGGTAAGCATCCTGCAGCGCAGCCGGATCCCCCTCGGCCAGACCTGGCGCTGGTGCGCCGTCCTGCTGAGCGGTGTGCGGATTGAGATGAGCCTTGGCAGCCATGTGGCATCCCCTGAGTTACGGATAACGTTCAGGGGACACTCAGCAATCATCGTGCCACAAAAAAAATCCTTTCATTTTCAAATGGTTGAGAATGAAAGAATTAGAGCATGTCAGTCTTCTGACGCGTCGGCGCCGCGGTTAAGGCCGTACTTGCGCATCTTCTCGACCAGGGTGGTCCGGCGGATACGCAGGCGCTCGGCAGCGCGAGCCACCACGCCGTTGCACTCATCCAGCGCCTGCTGAATAAGGGTTTGTTCCAGGCCACCAAGGTACTCTTTCAGATCCAGCCCTTCCGGCGGCAGGAAAGCAGGGCTATCCAGCCCGACCAGACCACTGAAGGCCTCGCCGCGCTCGTCTTCGGTCTCGCGCAGCTGACGCAGGTCGTCCTGGTCATCCTCGACGTAACGGAACTTGCGCGGCAGCTCGCCCACACCGATGACGCCGTGCGGATGCATGATCGCCATGCGCTCAACCAGGTTGGCCAGCTCACGCACGTTGCCCGGCCAGTCATGCTGACAGAGCGACAGGATAGCAGAGGTACTGAAACGGATAGAGCCACGCTTCTCGTTTTCCATCCGCGTGATCAGCTCATTGAGCAGCAGCGGCAGATCCTCGATACGCTCGCGCATCGCCGGCATATCGATGGGGAATACATTCAGGCGATAGTAAAGGTCTTCGCGGAAACCGCCCTCCTGGATCATCTGCTCCAGGTTCTTGTGGGTCGCTGCGATGACACGCACATCCGCGGTCTGGACCTTGTTGCTGCCCACACGCTCAAAAGTACGCTCCTGCAGCACGCGCAGCAGCTTGACCTGCATGGGCAGCGGCATATCGCCAATTTCATCCAGAAACAGCGTGCCACCCTGAGCCAGCTCAAAGCGACCGGCGCGACTGGTGATGGCCCCGGTGAACGCACCCTTCTCATGGCCAAAGAGTTCGCTTTCCAGCAGCTCTGCCGGAATCGCGCCGCAGTTGACCGGCACAAAGGGGGCATCCTTGCGGCGGGAATGGTAATGCAGGTTACGGGCAACCACTTCCTTGCCCGTGCCGGACTCGCCCAGGATCAGCACCGTAGCTTCGGTATCGGCCACCTGCTGCATCATCTGGCGCACAGCCTGAATCGGTCTGCTGGTACCCACAAGGCTGCGGAACAGGTTGGGCTCACGCTGGCGCTGGCGGCTGCTGTTTTCCTCGAACACCTCGCGGTAGACCTGAGCGCGGTGCAAGGCATCCAACAGATGGTTGTAGCTCAGCGGCGGCTCGAACACAGCCAGCAGGCGTTGCTTGAGGTGGTCTGGCCACAGCAGCGACTGCTCCGGATCAAGCAGAATCACCGGCAGGGTTTCATCCCACTTGTCGAGTTGGCCGAGCAGCGCGGGCAGGCCTTGGGCATGAGCGCAATGACCGAGAATGACACAGCGGATGTGGCTTGGCGTATCGACCGCCGCATTGACAGCCTCCTGCCAGCCTTCGCTGTCGGCAATAATGGCGTCTTCGCCCAGAAAGGACAGAATAACGCCCAGATCATGACGCCCTTGGGCAGCGTCATCAATCAATAGGATATGGCTGTTCGGCAGCATAGACGGGGAGGCTTTCCTGTTGGCAGGCAAGGATGATCACAGCACGATAATGGCGCTGCGCCATACTCTTTTATCATGAGGCTAAATGTAGTCAGAAATGGCAGGTGAGTCAAATAGTTGGCGCGCCATTTTCCGACGAACGCGACACACGCCTGTCCGCCTCAGCGGAACATCTGATAGACCTTGGCGCCTTGGCGCCCGCGCTGCAAGTCCTGCAGCTCTTCAGCCAGTTTGCCTTGCACCGCCTGACACAGGGCAACCACTTCGCGGTAGGTCTCGCTCAGGTCTTCCAGCACGACGGCAACCTGCTGATCATCGCGCTGGGGGTCTTCCATCGCCTGGCGCACCTGGTCCCGACACAGCCGGTCCAGCTCGCCAACTTGCTGCCAGTCTCCAGCCTTGACGGCGTCGATCAGAGAACTGTGGGTATGTTGCAACTGCTCTACGGCATTGGCCATGTCTGACTCCTCACGCTTGGCGGATGCCGTCCCAACCGGCCTTGATTTCTCGCAGCAGCTCGCTGACTTCGTCGAGCATAGCTGCGTCATTCTTCAGGTTCGCCTCACTCAGGCGTTGCTGCATGAAAGCATATAGCCGATCGAGGTTGGCCGCCAGCTCTCCGCCCTCGTTCACATTCAGAGCGTCACGCAGGCCACCGATAATGGCCGTCGCCTTGCCAATCTGCTCACCTTTGAGCGGGACGTTGCCGTGCTGTAAGGCACCGCGCGCCTGAGCGATACGCTGCAAGGCGCCTTCCATCAACATCTGGATCAGGCGATGAGGGTCGGCCTCACTGACCTGGGCATTGACGTTAACGGTCTGGTATTGCTTCATCGCGGCGTAAGCGTTCATCGGACAAGCCCTGCATGCAAGTGGTACATGCTTGGTTTATCGGCACCACACTATAAACCTGAAGGCCTGACATAAAAAAACCGGCGCCACGCCGGTTTTTTCAGTACCTGCCCCGGTCACGCCGGTTCGATGGCATCCCAGGCTTGCTTGATTTCACCCAGCAGGTGCTGCACCTCTTCAAGGGAGCGCGGCGTGTCGTCCAGCGCAACCCCGGCCAGCTTGCGGGTCATGTAGTCATAGAGCGCATCCAAGTTCTCGGCGATCTCACCGCCCATATCCTTGTCCAGTGACGCCTGCAGCGCACCGATGATGCTCAGGGTGCTGCTGACGGCAACACCTCGGCGCTCGGGGTTACCGGTCTCCTGGGCGTGACGCGCCAGCTTAACGCGCTCAATGGCTCCGTCCAGCAACAGCTGGACCGCACGGTACTGGGACACTTCCTGGGAAATGTTGACCTTTTTGTAGGTATCAATCGGATTGGCCATAGGATCAGGTTTCCCTCACGACGCCGGGCAGATTGGCCAGTTGGCCAGTTAGATAAGAACTGGTACTCGACAGGTTTGCGACCAGCGAGTCCATCGCGTTGAATTGCGCCAGCAGACGTGTCTCCATGCTGCTCAGGCGCCGCTCCAGCTGTTCACGCTGCTCATCAATGCCGGTCAGGGTATTTTGCAGCGAGCTGGTACGACCTTCGATGATGCCACCACTCTTGGTGTAAGGCTCCAGCTTCGCATCCAGTCGCCCCATCAGGCCATCTTCACCCGACAAGAACGTGCTCAGCGCATCAAAATTGTTGTCCAGCGCATCATCCAGCTTGTCACTGTCGATCGCCAAGGTGCCGTCACTCTGAGTAGTGATACCCAAATCAGCCAGGATGCGCACATCGCCGCGCGCGACACTGGTCATCTCCGTACGCAGGGCAGAGACCACCGAGCGCACCGAGGCATCACCCACCAGGGCCGCAGCCAGGGGCTCACCCTCGTCCCCACCGACCTTCGTAACAGAGGTCAGCGAGTTGATCGACTTCATCATCGCGTTGTAGCCGTCCACAAACGACTGCAGCGAGGTCCGCACACCGGCCTTATCCAGGCCAACGCTGAGACTGACGCTATTACCAGCATCAATGTCTTCCTGAGTTTGCGCCGCCTTGAGCGTCAGGGTAACGCCGTCAATTGCATCATCAATGGTGTTGCTGGCGCTACTGATCGACAGCCCATCAATGGAAAGGTTGGCATCGCGAGCGTAGGAGATGACCCGGGGCGCAAGCGGATCAAGCGGATCCACCGCAGTCGGCTCAAAGTCGGTGGTTGCCGGCGGGGTGTAGGCCAGGCTCGCCAGGTCACCCGTATCGGCCCCATCGGTGGTAACAGCCACACTGATGTCATTACCGGTGCCGGCCTTGTTAGAGCTCAAAACCAGACGCGAACCGCCACCACCATTGGGGTCACTGACCACCGTGGCGGAAATACCACTGTCAGCGCTCTTGGCGTTGATCGCATCGCGGATACCGGCAAGGCTGCTATTGGCGTCGGTTATATCAATGTCAACGGACGTGTCGCCAGCGGTAATGGTCATGGTGCCGGTACCAACGGCATCAGTCGCATTGGCCTGCCCACGCAGGGCTACCTTGCTGCTTTGCGCCAGGTTGAACACCTGCACATCGTAGTTTCCCACCGACGCGGTGCTGTCAGCAGTGACGCTGAAGGTTTTGCTGTCACCGGAGGTCGCGCTGCGCTTCTCGTAAAGATCGGCGCTATTGAGCTTCTCAAGTACGCCCTGAAAGGTGGACAGCGCGCTGCGGAAACTGCCGAGAGCGGTAAACTTCTCGGTTGTTGCGCGCTCCAGGCGTGTCAACTGGGCACTTTTGGGCGCGCCATCAGCCTCGACCAACGCCGACACAATGTTGCTGATATCGAGTCCGGAGCCAATACCTGTAATAGCCATGATGCTTACCTCGCGACCGTTTATTGACGGTTCGCCTGCCGAAAGAAGGTTTCCGGTCTACTCAGGCAAGTAGCGTGCCAGCCAAACCGGCAACAGAGATCAGGCCTCTGCCTCAAACAATACACTGCGAATTTCCGTCAAGTTCTCGGCCAGTCGCAGCGCTTCTTCCGAGGGAATCTGGCGAATCACATCACCACTGCTCGCCTCGGTTACATTGATAATCATCCGGCCGCTGTCTTCATCCAACGCAAAGTTGATGTCACGGCGTACCGACTGAACAAAATCCTGAATATCCGATACAGCAGCCTGGAGTTGCTCCCGATCGACCTGGGCCGGCTCTTGCACCGCCTCGCGGGTCTGGGGAGTGACAGCCTGGGCCGATGTACTATCCTGCGCAGCTTCCGTCTGCTTGCCGGCCATGCTACCGGCGCCCGCCTCCAACGCTCCCGAACCTGCTACGGAACGTGTTACTTCAAACGGTTTGATTACACCCATTTCCATGGTGCTTACCTCGCAACGGACAAAGCGGGGGAAAGGCTAGCCCTTCCCCCGCATGTTACCCCTGTTCCAGTCTTAGCCCAAGAGGCTGAGAACGGCCTGGGGCAGCTGGTTGGCCTGGGCCAGGATCGCAGTACCTGCCTGTTGCAGGATCTGGTTCTTGGTCAGGTTCGCAGTTTCAGCCGCGTAGTCGGTGTCTTGGATCCGGCCGCGAGCAGCGGAGGCGTTTTCAGACACGTTCTGCAGGTTGGCGATAGTGGACTCAAAGCGGTTCTGAATCGCACCGAGGTCTGCACGCTGGGCATCGATGGAAGCGATGGCCTCGTCGATGATGTAGACCGCTTCCTGAGCCGACTTGGCATCGCTGATGTCGATATCCTTGACAGTGTTGTCAGTGGTGACATCAGACAGTGCTACGTCAGTGGCGGAGCCTGCAGCAGTCTCTGCATCGTCCACAGTCGCACCGCTACCGAATGCGAAGGACAGCTCACCTTTGGCGGTACCCACGTCAGCGTCGGTGACAACCGAGATAGTACCGTCATCCTGTACGAAGGCACCCACACCCATGTTGGCGTCGTTGATCACAGTGGCCAGCAGTTGAGTCTGTTCGGCTGCAGTCGCACCAGAGGCGTATTCAGCGCTGATGGTGAACACACGGTCAGTACCGTCAGCACTACCCGAAGCCACGGTGAAGGTAACCGCAACAGCACCGGAAGCAGTGGCCGCAGTTTGAGCCGCGATAGAACCAGAGCTGATGGAGTCGCTCTTCAGTTCTTTAGTGCTCACTTCGTCCAGCTTGACGCTGATCGCTTCGTTGGCAGCACTACCAACCTGGAAGGTTTCGGTACCGAAGCTGCCGTCGAACAGTTTCTTGCCACCGAAAGCAGTGGTGTTGGCGATACGATCAAGCTCTTTCTTCAGCTGAGTCACTTCCGAGTTCAGCGCGTCACGCTCGGTGTCGCTGTTGGAACCGTTAGCGGCTTGCAGAGCCAGGTCACGCATACGCTGCAGGATGTTGGTGGACTCCTGCAGGGCGCCTTCAGCGGTCTGCGCGATGGAGATACCGTTGTTGGCGTTCTTGGTAGCAACGCCCAGGCCGTTGACCTGGCTGGTCAGACGGTTGGCGATTTGCAGACCGGCTGCGTCATCCTTGGCGCTGTTGATTTGAGAACCTGAAGACAGACGCTCCAGGGAGGTAGCCAGCGAGTTGGACGAACCGTTCAGGTTGCGCTGGGCATTCAGAGAAGCTGTGTTTGTGTTGACTGTAAGGGCCATGGTATTGCCTCCAAAGGACCTGAAAATGTTTGCCTGAGCTTGCGACTCGTGGGCCGGACCTGCCCAGGCACCCATTGAGTTCGCATTCGATTACTGTATCGACACCTTGTCCGAAAGCTTTAGGAGGAAATTCATTTTTTCTCTGGTGAACTCTTCCGGTCAGCTATGGCAGCGCTGGCATCCCCGCCAGCCATGATTCAGTTATCGACCTCAGGCAACAATCCTTTAGTGACCGTTCGTCGCCCGTGAGCGGTTCAGGGCAACCACCCCTGCTGCCAGGCAACCAGCCCCTGCTCGTCCAGCATCCAGTGATCACGCACCGCCTGCTGTAACGCCTTGCCCTGCGCTGCAGAGGCGTCAGCATCAGATAAATGCATGCGAATGGCGTCCACCCAGTCCCGGTAGCGATTCTTCACGCGCGTCACCGGCAGCTCGCCGGCGTAGCAGCGCACGTCAGAGCAGACCACCGGGTAACCGCAGGCTCCGTACTCCAGCAGGCGCAGATTACTCTTGCACTCGTTGAAGAGGTTTTCTTCGACCGGCGCCAACGCCAGGTCCAGATTCAGCTCGGCCAGCTTGCGCGGATACAGATTGATCGCGACACCCGGGTGAAACTCGTGGACATAAGGGCGCAGACTGTCGGGGCACATGCCAAAAAACACCCACTCCACCTCGGCAGCCAGCTCCTTGACCACATCCAGAATCAGCTCCAGATCCCCGGTGTGACTGGAGCCACCGGCCCAGCCAACCCTGGGCTTGCGTGACTGCCCGCGCGCGGAGGCAGGCAACTGCCCCCACCAGCGCGGATCAAGCCGGTTATGCACCACCCGGATATCCGGGTGGTAGCCGCTGAGCGCTTCGGCCAGCGGCTCGGTGGAGACCACAAACCGGTCCACCAGCGACAGACCGCGCTTGAGCGAGCGTACAATGTCCTTCGGCATCTTGCTGCGATGCGCACTCTTCATCGGCAGGTTGGGCAGGTAGTCATCCAGCTCGTAGACCTTGAAGGCAGATGAAAACGCCTTCATGCGGCGCATCGCTTCCAACCGCTCGTCACCAATCTGGCGCTGCAGAATGACCACGTCCGGCGAATAACGCTCCAGATCAACCGCGTGCATCAGCCCCTGAGAGAGAGCTCCGTCCACCCGCCCTGCCTCACTAAGTGCGTTAAATGGCTGGATTACGCGATAGTGCCCGCAGCCGAATACATCAGCCGGATGCGCCAGCACCACCGGCTGGGGGCGCCAGATATCCAGCGGACGCCAGGAAATCTGCGGATCGGTCAGCTGAAAACCGCCCTTGCGAACCAGCGAGAAGTTGGCATTGTAGGCCGCATCACGCGCCAGACGCGGCAGCCAGCGCTGATAGAGCGCATCTTCCACCTCTACGGTCATGCCATTGGGTTCACTGGCATGCAGTAGCGTGGCTGACGGCGTCCAGACCAGCAGGTGACCGCCATCGGCCAGGCGCAGGCAAAAATCGATCACCGCCGCCTGGCCATCCAGAGCACCCGCGTCCAACCCACCCAGCTCAACGTAGACAGACTTGCGCACCAGCAGACAGGCATCGCCGAGAGCACTGGGGTTATGGTCTACCTGCAAGCGCTGCATGTAACCGGGCGCATCAGCTGCCTCACCAACAAAGGGACTTGATGCCGGACCGCGCAAGCCGAGGACCAGGCCCGCATGGGTAATCTTGCCGTCGGAATCCACCAGCCTCGGCCCTACCGCCCCCACCTCGGGGCGCAGCGCGTGGTTCATCAGAGCATCCAGCCAGCCGGCGTCCAGCACTGCCACCTCGGCGCGCAACAGCAACAGATACTCACCTTGGGCATTGAGCGCCGCCTGGTTGCACAAATCGCTGCTAGTCAGGCGCTCGGGCGTGCGCAGAACCTTCAAGCGCTCGCTGCCCATGCCTTCAACCGACTGCAACCACTCGCGGGTAGCGTCCTGCTCGCTGGCGTTGTCGATCAGCAGAATCTCGTAGTGCGGGTAACGCGTATGCTCCAGCAGGCTCATTACACAGCGCTGGGCGGCGGCCATCTGGTCCTGCACGATAACCACCACCGAGACCAGCGGCTGCTCAACATGGCCGTAATCAACGCGATACTGGCCGGGCCGGACCGCCTGCACCTGCGCATGCTCGTAGCCACGCGCCTGCACATGGCGCAACACCGCGGCACGCTCGGCGGCCGAGTCACTGAGTACCGGCGCATCACTGAGCACCAGTGGCTCAGCCACATGTCCTAGCCCAATGCCCCCTTGCTGGTTGATCAGGCGCAGAATGGCATCCAGTTCGATAATCTCGTCTTCATCCTCGGCAAAGCCGCCCAGCGATAGCAAGGCTTCACGCCGGAATAGCCAATTGGCCGATAGCCCACGCGGAAAACTGAGCAGATAATCGAGGTTGAAATCAGGACGCAGCGCAGCGCCGCAGTCGCTGCCATCCTGACGGAACAGCGCATCGGCAAAAATAGCGCGGCAATCGGGGTTGGCCAGGAGCTCCAGCGACAGCATCTGCAGGCCGCTGGCAACCAGCTCGTCCCCTGCTCGCAGCAACATCACCCAGTCACAGTTCAGTTGAGCGAGCTGCGCATTGAGCTGAGCCGGCCAGCCTTGCCCGGAGCACTGGGTCCAGGCCACGGCCGACGCCGCAGGCGCGGCATCCACACTCATCACCTGCATGGCGATATTGCCGGCGTCGACCTGCACGGCAAGCGAGTCCAGCGACTGCTGCCGCAAGGCTGCGTCGCCCGCCAGATCCAGCAGTATCACCGTCAGCTGCGCGCTATCGTCGCGGTGCGCCGTCACGTAGTCCTTGGCCAGGCGCTGCTGCGGCGCTGTCAGCTTGCGCGCCGACAGCCAGGTACGCACGGGCGTCGGATCACCCTTGGCCACCACGCCCAGGCTGCGTAACTGGACAGCCCTGCCCTTACGCACCCGCTCACTGCCCAAGTCGGAATGGCGCCGATACATTTCCTGATACAGCGAGGCAAAGCGATCACGCTCACGACTGAGCATATGATCGTCGCCGTCACTCCCCCCCTCACGCGTACGCACCTCGGCAGTAACCTCAGGCACGTGCACCAACGGGTAGCGCGCAGCCAGGCGCAGCAACAGATCCCAGTCCTCGAAAGCTGTCAGCCCAGTATCGAACTGCCCCACGCCTTGCAGCAGAGCGCGCGGGTGAGCCCAGGTGTTGACGGGGATATAGTTGTAAATAAACAGCCGCTCACGGTCGTAATGCTCATGCTCGAACGGCATTTGCCGAGACAGCTCAACCCTCACGCCGTCTTCCACACGCTCGGCGACATACTCAACACCGGTGTAAACAACCGCATCACCAGCTTTTTCAAAGGCGCCGGCTAGCGTCTCCAGGTGTTGTGGAGCGTAGAAATCATCATCGTCCAGGTAGCAGACGTAACGGCCCCGAGCCAGCGCCAGGCCGGCATTACGCGCAGCCGACAGGCCTTGATTGCGCCCCTGATACAGATAGGTAAGCGGAAAATCGAATTCCTTGAGCAAACCCTCTACCGGCTCGCCGTGGTCGTTGACCAGGATGACCTCAAAGTCGCGCAGCGTCTGCGCGGCTACGCTGCGCAACGCATCGACCAGCATTGCCGGCCGGTTATAGGTGGTGAGGATGATCGAGAACAGGCATTGGTCGGTGTCTGCGGCGGCCGCGTAGCCAAACAGCTGCCCGCGCACCCGGTCAATATCCTCCCGATACTTGTCGAGCACCTCGGCCGAAAAGCGGGACATGCGCCCCTCCACCAACGCCCACACCCGCTCGGCGGCGGCTTGCAGGCGCGGTTTGACCTGCGCATCGGCAAGGTTCAGTTCGAGAATATGCAGGTGCTCCCACAGCGGCCGCTCCGAGCGGTAAAAACCCTGGGACACCTGATTGCCATGAATACGGTAGCCAACCGACGCACGCCGAACGAAGGCAAAATCAGGGTTATGACGCGCCACTCTGATCCACAACTCCCAGTCCCCGGCCAGCATGCCCTCCTGGGCATATACGCCCTCGGACAGGCGCATGTCATCAAGCATGCTGCGCCGCAGCATCACCGTAGACGGGGTGATGTAGTTGTCGAAGGTCAGCAAATCAACGACCTCGTCGCGCCCACCCGAATAGGAGTGCGCAGGATGCCCGCGATGGTCGATATGCTGCAGGACCTTGCCAGCCTCGTCGATCCAGGTGCACTGGGTATAGGCCAGTGATAACTTGGGGTCGGCGTCCAGCGCCTCCAGCAGCGCGCTAAGGTGGCCCGGATAGAGAATATCGTCAGACCCCAGCACCACGACATAGCGCCCGGTGCCGCACCGGACGCACTTGTTGAAGTTGCCAGTTTGCCCCAGGTTCTCGGTATTGACCTCCAGCGCAAGCCTCGGGTCTGACTGGTAGCGCCGCACGACCTCAAGAGAGTCGTCGCTGGAGCAGTCGTCCACGATGATCAGCTCCAGCGCCACATCCTGCTGGGACAGAACCGACTCGATCGTCTCGCCAATGAAACGGGCGTTGTTGTAGGACATGACAACAACGGAGACTGCTACAGGGGTTTCAACGTGCATGGGATATCCTGATTGGTGGCCGGTCTGCTTGCCGCGCTCGCGGTCTTGCAGGTCATTGGCCATGGTCACGGCGCAGCGGCGCGGGCCGCCGTGCAAAACTGGTCATAGTCGCGATAGTAGTCGGCCTCGTCGTAATGGGCGGAGGCCAGCACCATGCATACGGAGCCGCCAGAAAAGTTATCCATCTCCCGCCACACCATCGGCGTAATCAGCAGGCCGTAATGCGGCCGCGCGAGATGAAATTTCTTTTTCTCGAATCCGTCGTCCAGGGTGATATCGAAACTGCCCGACATGGCAATAAGCAACTGGTAAAGCCCGCGATGGGCATGCCCGCCACGGTGCGATCCGGCAGGCACATCGTAGAGATAGTAGGCCCGCTGAATTTCAAAGGGCACATGGCGCCCCCCTTCCACAAAGGTCAGGTTGCCTCGTTGATCGTGCACTTGAGGCAACTCTATGAGACGACAGTCTTGGATCGCCATGGGTTGTTCTCCCTTCTTGTTATGCGCGCCAGGCGGGCCCTGAAAAGCTGTTGCAGGCGTCTATGACCTGCTGCGTGTCCACTCCAGCATAGATGGGCAGACTCAGAACCGTCTCTGCCAAGGTCTCAGTCAGCGGCAAAGGGCCGTGCCTGAGCCCGGCATAAGCGCCCTGACGATGAGGCGGTATCGGATAGTGAATGAGGCTGCCAACGCCCGCTGCGGCCAGATGCTGCTGCAAGCGGTCGCGCTGCTGGCAGCGCACCACATACAGATGCCAGGCGTGCTCATTCAGCGGCCCCTGCGGCGAGAGCAACGCCGGATTGACGATACCTTTCCGATAGGCCAACGCAGCCTCTCGGCGACCTTGCAGCTCATCTTCAAGTGCAGCCAGCTTGATACGCAGTATCGCAGCCTGCAGCTCATCCATGCGACTGTTACAGCCCTGCATCGGGCAGACGTACTTCTCGCTGGAGCCATAGTTGGCCAGCGTGCGCACCACCTCCGCCACACGCTCGTCTGAGGTCAGCACCGCGCCGGCATCCCCCATCGCCCCCAGCACCTTACCGGGATAGAAACTGAACCCCGCAGCGTCGCCCCAACTGCCAGCGCGACGACCATCCAGCGTGGCGCCGTGGGCCTGGGCGGCATCCTCCAGCACCAGCAGGCCCTGCTCCTGCGCCAGCGCCATCAGTGCTGGCATATCGACCAGCTGACCATACAGATGCACGGCTATGATCGCCCGGCTGCGCGCGCTCAGCGCGCTGCGTACGCCATCAACGCTGAGGTTGAAAGACGCAGCATCCGGCTCCACCAAGACAGGCACCAGCCCATTGGCACTGACCGCCAGCACCGTAGCGATATAGGTATTGGCCGGCACTATGACCTCGTCACCATCGCGCAAGAGCCCCAGTTCTTTCCAGGCGCGGAGCACCAGAGTCAGGGCATCCAGACCGTTGGCTACCGCCACCGCTTGATTCGCGCCACAGTAGGCTGCGAACTCGCGCTCAAAGCCGGCAACTTCTTCGCCGAGCAGGTAGTAACCCGACGCCATGACCCGCTGCATGGCCTGTTGAATAGCCGGCAGAAACGGCGCGTTGAGTCGCCGCAGATCAAGAAAGGGGACGCGTAACTCAGCCATCAGACAGGACGATCCGAAGCCAGGCGCACACGCACGGCAAGATTGGCCAGCAGCTCGGCAGGCAACTGCTCGCCCACGTCATTGAGCCCCGCGATCAGCGCATCACTATAGTCCAGCATCATCGAGTTAGGCAGGGTTTTCAGGAAGAACCCCTTGCTTTCAATAACCTCGAAACCACCCGCCTGAAGGTCGGCAGTCAGGCCAGCAAGATCATAAACCCGCTGATGCCCCACCACCTTGTCCCGCGCACTCAGGGTATCGAGTTCCGGCTGCAACCCCATCAGCACCGCCAGACGGCGATGCAGGGATTCGCGATTGGGCACAACGATGATCATCTCAGAGTCAGGCCCCATCCAGCCGGCCATGTGCCTAAGCAGGCTGACCGGGTCATCGACGTGCTCAAGCACATGCAAAGCCAGTACCCGATCGTAAGGCTGGTCGACTTGATGCTGCTCGAAAAGCTGATGCAGCACGTCAACCTGCGGATGCTCGGCGCGCACTTTGCGCACCAGACTTTCCGCGCCCTCAAGCACGCGATAGTGCTCTACCAGAGGGCTCAGGCGCGCCAGGGTAATGCCATCCCCGTAGCCCAGCTCCAGAACATTGTTCGCGCCCTGCAGATGCCCGGCAATCCAGTCACAGCAATAGTGCTGACAGGCCGTCTCGATAAAGCGGTCGGGCACGTCCTCGCTCAGGTGGTAACTCTGCGCAATCTGCTCAAGGCTTTGCAGTGAGTCGCTCATGACTTACTCCCGCTCCGGGCCAGCTTCAGCCCCTGGATGATCTGATCATTAAAGGAAGACACGCCCATGCCCAGCAGGCCGGCGGTCAGCTCCACACCCGGCCAGTCGGCAGCGGTCTGGCGTAATAGCGCGGTGTAGTCCAGCAGCGACTGATCAGGGAAAGGCAAGGCACCGTCCGCCTGAATGCGGCGCAACATGCGAAAATCCTCGGCGTCCCCAATAACACCCAGCGCCACCAGCTCCTGGCTGACACACTGCAGCAAACCTGCCTCATCCTGATCAGGGTACAGCTGCGCCGCGTAGGCCGGGTTGAACTCCACCGTGACACGGCAAACCGGCGCCTGCGTATCGGCAGCCACGTCCTGGTTGCTCAGCCGATAGATTGCCCGTTCTGCGTCCAGCACCAGCAAACAGCTATCGAGCTGACGCAGCTTTTCGCGCTCAACAAGGCCAAACAAAATACAGACCGACGCCCCCTTGGGCGGCGCGTGGGCGACACCCAACAGCTCGCCGGCCCGCCCCTGCGCCAGCCCCATGACAACCCTGGGGGCGGCCCACTGCTGGCCGTCACCCAGGGTGACAACCAGCCCATTGTCTACAACCGCCAACGCCTGCACGCTGTCGTCCACAATCTGGACACCAGCCTGATGCATAGCCGGGAGCAGCTCTCGAACCAGAGCGCCGGTAAAGCCCTCTCGGGCAGCGCGGAAGGGATATTCAGACAAACCAGAAACATCGCCCCGCACCGCTGCCTGCAGTGTCTGCGGATAGTACAGGGGCAGCCAGGCCAGCCGATGCCAGGGCGCGAGGATGTCTCGCGTTGAGCGATGGGTAATCTTGCTGGCCAGCAGCTCGAAGAGCGCATGCAAAGGCTCACCGTGATTTGCCAGCGAGGCCTCGGCATAACCGACACCCTGATAGTCGGGGGCCAGCTTGCGGGACGCGTGCAACGGCCCCGGATCGGGCAGCGCCAGCAGGGCCTGGGCAAGGTCCGCGCGACGCTCGCTGGAGGCGAAGTAATCCAGCCGATTGGCAATTACAAAGTCAGGGTGACGCTGGCCGTCCAGATAGACTGATGGCGTCGGCACCGGGACCGTATCCACCAGTTGTTCGACGTAATCGCTAACCAGCCGGGTAAAACGCGCGGAATCGTTGCGCTGCTCTGGGTTGTAGCTGTCAACGTCCAGCGCCTGCTCACCACGCTGCACCTGCTCGAACAGCACCATGCCGATATCAAAATCATGGTTGTCCACCCGCATACCGGTGAAATGCGCGCCGGGGCGCTTGCCATCACTGAGCATGACAACCGACTGGCCCTGCGCTGCCAGCTCCCGCGCAGCGACCATCAACGCGAGATTGTTGCCCAATAAAATGACATCAGCTGCGTGTGGCATTGGCATAGATCTCCGAGCCGAATTCCGGTAAGCGCCGACACAGCTTGAACAACCCCTCAAGATGCGCGTCGGTTAGCACCCCCTGCTCGCACAGCTGCTGCATCTGAGCATGGGTAAAGGGCTTGATGAAGAAACTGCCACTGTCCTGCACGACAAACCCGGCAGATTCGAGCAGCGCCTTGAGCGAGGCCTGACAGAAGGTGCTGTGCTGCTGCATTCGTGCCTGGGTTGCCGAGCGCTCGAACGGATCGGCAATCAGGCCCATTTCCACCGCCAGCAGGCGGTGCAGTGAGTAGGCGTTCGGCACGTTGACGTGCACCAGCGTCTCGGCGTGGCAGAGTTCGCGTACAGCTGTAAGCAGCATCTGCGGGTTCTCGACCTCGTGCAGCAGGCTGCTGACGATGATCATGTCCGGTTTTTGCGCGACCTGTGCAACCGCCTCTTCCAACCGTTGCTCAATGACCCTCACTCGTCCGTCATCGCCAGCCAGTTGGCGCGCATGGGCAGCAAACTCACTGGCCGGCTCGACCACGGTGAAAGAGCTAAACGCCTCTACCTCGCAGAACAACGGGCGCAGGCCACAGCCGACTTCCAGCACATGCTCGGGCGCGCGAGCGGCCACTTGCTCCAGCACCACGCGCCGGCGGTAGCTAAGCTGCGTCGCCTCGAACGGCAAGGCATGGTATTCCTGCTGATACTGTTGCAAGTCACGGCTCAATGATCTTCTCCAGTCTGAATTTCAATGACGCCTCGCAGCCCAGGCCCCGCTTGAAACGAATCAGCCCATGATTGGCCTGCCCCTCGTCACTGGCCGTGCCGATGTCCAGCAAGGCAATGCCCTTATGCTGACAGTCGATGTAGATCGCATCAGCCAGCAGCGTGACAGGGCTGTAACTGGAGAACTGGGCGTCGTCTCCCCAGTAAAAGACGTAAAGTACGGCAGGCGACACCTGCAGACACAGCGCAGCTGCGGCGAGGGCGTCGCCGGCATGGCAGCCGTACAGCAGCACCTGATCCGGGAACAGCGCCTGCATCTCGGACAACTGCGGCAGGGTCATGGTCATGGGGTAACCCTTGCTCTGCCGATTGCGCTCAATGACCGCGTACACCGCTTCCAGCGAGCTGGCGTCCATCAGCCCTGCGCTGAATCCTTCACGCACACACTTGTTCAAGCGTTTACGGTTAGCGTAATTCAGCCGCTGCGACAGCGGCCGCTCATCCACGCTGATGGCGTAATTCACATCACAGAGGGTTTCGCTGAAGCCCAGCGAGCGCAGTACAAAGTGCTGCTCCGCCACCCGCTCGTCGGCATGCGCGGCTGGCGGCAGCAGCAGCTCCAGGCGCCGCATAGCCTGCTGCTGCAAAAAGCGCGTCACCTCCAGCAAAAAGGCCTCCAGCTCGGACAGCGCCACGTCCTCAAAAAAACTGACAGCACCAAAGGTGCCACGCCGTGGCGAGCGAACCTGCGCCGCTGCAACCTCGCTGACATGCAGGCACATGGCGACCCGGCCCTTGAGCATCCACTGAAAGTAGAACGCGCGCTCAGGCGCATGCAGCCGAAAAAACGCCTCGGAGTTGAACAGCCGATCCTGCGGCTGCGGCTCGAACCGATTGACACTTAACACGGTCGTGCCCCAGTAATGCCTTTACATCGCCCGATCATCTACCAACAATCCCTGAGTGTGTACAAACAACACCGCACCTGACCAAAACCTGACGCCAGGCGCTCGATTCCGTAAAGGAGGCAATTATCTTGCCAGCCAACCAGCACTCCCGCCCCCTCAAGCTCCTGATCACCGGCGGCGCCGGCTTTATCGGCTCTGCGGTCGTCCGCACCCTGCTTACCAGTACAGCGCATGAGGTGCTGAACGTCGACAAACTGACGTACGCGGGCAACCCCGAGTCGCTGGCCCCGGTAGAGCAGTCACCCCGCTACCGCTTTGCTCGCCAGGATATCGGCGACCAGACCGCTATGAGCGCGCTGCTGCACGATTTTCAACCGGATATCGTCATGCCCCTGGCCGCCGAGTCTCACGTTGACCGCTCCATCGACGGGCCGCGCGAGTTCATCCAGACCAATATTGTCGGCACCTACAGCCTGCTGGAAGCCTGCCGCGAATACTGGCTGAGCCTGCCCGCCGAGCGCCGCGCGACCTTTCGCTTTCACCATGTCTCTACCGACGAGGTGTACGGTGACCTTGAGGGCGAACACGATCTATTTACCGAGACCACCGCCTACGCCCCCAGCTCACCCTACTCTGCCAGCAAGGCGGCGTCAGATCACCTGGTCCGCGCCTGGCAGCGCACCTTTGGCCTGCCTGTGGTAGTGACCAACTGCTCCAACAACTACGGGCCTTATCACTTTCCGGAAAAGCTGATTCCGCACATGATCCTCAACGCCCTGCAAGGCAAACCGCTGCCGGTCTACGGCGACGGCGGCCAGGTGCGTGACTGGCTGTACGTTGAGGACCACGCGCGGGCGCTGATTGAGGTAGCCACCCGGGGCGACGTGGGTGAGACCTACAACATCGGCGGGCACAACGAGAAGCGCAATATCGAGGTCGTCGACACCCTGTGCCAACTGCTCGACGAACTGGCGGCGGATGAGCGCCCGGCGGGGCTTGCCAGCTATCGGGAGCTGGTCACCTTCGTCAAGGACCGGCCCGGACACGACCGCCGCTACGCCATCGATGCGTCAAAAATACAACGCGAACTCGGCTGGACACCGCAGGAGACCTTTGAAAGCGGCATACGCAAGACCGTGGAATGGTATTTGCTTAACCGCCAGTGGTGGCAGAACGTGCTCAGCGGCAATTATCAGTTGGGGCGCCTGGGCCATACTCTGGACTGACTCCTACAACAGGATGCGATCATGAAAGGCATCATACTGGCCGGCGGCTCCGGCACCCGTTTGCACCCGATCACCCGTGGCATCTCCAAGCAACTGCTGCCGATCTACGACAAGCCGATGATCTACTATCCGCTGTCGGTGCTGATGCTGGCCGGCATCCGTGAGATTCTGATCATCTCCACGCCGCACGACCTGCCCAACTTTCGCAATCTGCTGGGCGATGGCAGCGACTTTGGCATTCACCTCAGCTACGCCGAGCAGCCTTCTCCAGACGGTCTGGCCCAGGCCTTTCTGATCGGTGAAGAGTTCATCGGCGACAGCAACGTCTGCCTGATTCTGGGCGACAACATCTTCTACGGCTACGGCTTCAGCGCCATGCTCAACGAAGCGGGCCAGCGCAGCAGCGGTGCCACCGTGTTCGGTTACCACGTGAGCGACCCCGAGCGCTTTGGCGTGGTCGAATTTGATGAGCAGGGCATGGCGGTATCGATTGAAGAAAAGCCGGCCCAGCCCAAATCCAACTACGCCGTGACCGGCCTGTATTTCTACGACAATGATGTAATCGAGATCGCCCGCGGCATCAAACCATCGGCCCGGGGCGAGCTGGAAATCACCGACGTGAACATGGCGTATCTGGAACGCGGCGACCTCAACGTCAGCCTGCTTGGACGCGGTTTTGCCTGGCTGGACACCGGCACCCACGACTCGCTGATGGACGCCAGCTCCTTTGTGCAGACCATCGAGGCGCGCCAGGGCCTGAAGGTTGCCTGCCTGGAGGAAATTGCCTACCGCCAGGGCTGGCTCAGCGCCGACACCCTGCGCGCCGAGGCCAGCGCTCTGAGCAAGACCGGCTACGGCCAGTATCTGTTGCGCCTGCTGCAGCAGGACGGCAAACCATGAAGGTACGCGAAACCGCGCTGCCCGGCGTACTGATTCTGGAACCTCGGGTGTTCGGCGACAGCCGAGGCTTCTTTATTGAAACCTTTCAAACCGAACGCTACGCCGAGCTGGGCATCACCCAGCCCTTTGTGCAAGACAATCACTCGCGCTCGGCACGCGGCGTACTGCGTGGCCTGCATTTCCAGCGCAGCCGTCCGCAGGGCAAGCTGGTGCGCGTCAGCCGCGGCTGCGTATTCGACGTAGTACTGGATATCAACCCGGACTCACCGACCTGCGGGCAGCACGCCTCGGCGATTCTCTCAGACGACAACCACCTGCAGATGTGGGTGCCGCCGGGCTACGCCCATGGTTTTTGCGTGCTCAGCGAGATAGCCGACTTCGAGTACAAATGTACCGACTTCTACCAACCGCAGGATGAAGGCGGTGTGCTCTGGAATGACCCGGCGCTGGCAATCGACTGGCCCGTAAGCGATCCGAAACTGTCTGACAAGGACCGCCAGAACCCCACACTGCAAACACTACTGGCAAGCAGGCATAGCTGATGCGCGTTCTCCTCACCGGGGGCAGCGGTCAGGTCGGCCACGCCCTGCTCGCCTGCCAGCCGCAGGGCATTGAGTGTCTGGCGCCCAGCTCCCATGAGCTGGATCTGAGCGAGCCGCAGCAGATCAGCCAGTTGCTGAGCCACTGGCGGCCCGAGCTGATTATCAACGCCGCGGCCTACACCGCCGTTGACCGCGCCGAAAGCGAACCCGAACGCGCCTTCGCCATCAACGCCAGCGCCGTCGAGCACCTGAGTGCGGCAGCCGGCGCCATTGGCGCACGGCTGTTTCAGCTGTCCACCGACTACGTCTTCCCCGGTGACACAGGCGCCCCACTGGCAGAAGACGCCCCCTGCAAGCCGCTCAACGTCTACGGCGCCAGCAAACTGGCCGGCGAACAGGCGGCGCTGGCCTTGGGCGAACAGGCGCTGGTGCTGCGTACCAGTTGGGTATTCGGCGCGCACGGCGGCAACTTTGTAAAAACCATGCTGCGCCTCGGCGCCGAACGCCAGCAGCTGGGTATCGTCTGCGATCAGACTGGCGGCCCGACGCCGGCGCAGGCCATTGCTCAAACCTTGTGGAAACTGGCAGAGATGCCCGGCGCTCACGGGATCTTTCACTACAGCGGCAACCCGCCCTGCAGCTGGCATGACTTTGCCCAGCGCATCTTCGCCAACGCCGTGCAGCTGGGCCTGCTCATGCAAGCACCGACGCTCTCAGCGCTGACCAGCGCCGAGTACCCCACACCCGCACGGCGCCCCGCCTCGGCCATTCTTGACTGCACGCGCCTGCAGCGTGAATGCGGTATTACTCAACCCGACTGGGCCAGCGCGCTGACCTCCTGCCTGCAACAGATGACAACCCCGTGAAGATCGCCTGAACGGCGCTCCGGTGACACGTCGCTGTCATCTGTCTGGGGTTAGCTGGTGTCGATTCCAACCTGCGCGCCATCGGCGTGCGTTGACCGACTGACACCGAGGTGCCCATGTACGCTGAGAAAGCCGTTATTCGCGTGCACCGTGACTTGAAGGTGCACACCTGGTTCTACCCCAACCCTGAGACCGAGGCGACCATCATTCTGGTCAATGGCTCGCTTGCCACCGCAGCCTCCTTTGGCCAGACCCTGCGCTACCTGCAGCCACTGTTCAACGTAGTGCTGTTTGACCAGCCTTACAGCGGCCACTCACGGGCCCACAATCCCGACCTGCCACTGATCGGCAAGGAAGACGAAGCGCTGATTCTGCTGGACCTGATTGAGCACTTTCGCGCCGACCACCTGATGTCCTTTTCCTGGGGCGGCGTAGCGGCGATGCTGGCGCTGGCCCAGCGCCCGGCCCGCATCCGCCGGGCACTGGTGACCTCCTTTGCGCCGGTGCTTAACCCGGCCATGCAGGACTATCTCACGCGCGGCAAGGCCCACTTGGCGGCCTGCAACCGCCAGGCCATCGGCGAGCTGATCAACGAAACCATCGGCGAGCACCTACCGTCGCTCTACAAGCGCTGCAACTTCCGCCATGTCAGCAGTCTGGATGAGCACGAGTACGGCCAGATGCTGTTCCATATCCGCCAGGTGCTGGAGCTGGATGCTGATCAATACATGCGCTGCGTGCGTAACATCGACATTCCGCTGCTGTTCATCAACGGCACCTGGGACAAGTACACCGGGCCGGCAGACGCTCGGCACTTTGCCGATCTTGCGCCCAACGCCACGTTCACCAGCATCGCCCACACCGGCCATTTTCTGGATATGGAGCACAAGACCGCTTGGCAAGACATGCGCGCGGCGGTCGAGCGCTTTGTGCTGCAGGCGCCCGCCACAGCAGGCCAGCAGCGCCTGGCGCTGGCCGGCTGACAATAAAAAAACCCCGGCGAGAGCGCCGGGGTTTACTGTACAACAGGCGAGCGTTACGGATTCATCGAATCGAAAACGGTCTTCTCATCGGCAGCTGCCTGCGCACGCAAGCCGATCAGCTGCTTGATCTTGCGATGCGGGAAGACATAGAACTGATCCTCTTCCACCGCCTTGACGGTCATCTCAGCGATATCGGACGCCTGAATCCGGCCTTTCTGAATCGCCGCCTTGGTCAGCTCGGCGCGCTTGATTGCCGTTTCACTCAGCTGGACGGTATCGCCCTTGTCGGCGGGGCGGTTGCGCGCAGACTCATGAATACCGGTGGGGAAGAACGCCGGGCACAGGCAAGTCACGCCGACATTGGCACCGGCGTCACGCAGGTCCAGCGCCAGGGTCTCGGACAGCGCTACGACCGAGTGCTTGGTCACGTTGTAGACCGACATGTTCGGGCCATTCACCCATCCCGCCGCCGAGGCAGTGTTAACGATATGACCTTCACCCTGGGCAATCATCATCGGGGTGAACGTCTTCACGCCCCAGACCACGCCATACAGGTTGACGCCCATGACCCACTCCCAGTCATCGACGGTGTTTTCCCAAGCCGCACCACCAACACTCACACCCGCGTTATTGAACAGCACATGAGCCGCGCCAAAGCGCGAGGTGCACAGCTCGGCCAGCGCCTGCAACTGCTCAAGCTTGGAGACGTCCAGGCGCATGGTAGCCGACTCGGTGCCCGGGCTCTGCTCTTCGACCAGGCGCAGGGTTTCCTGCATGCCTTTCTCGTCTACGTCACCCAGCACCAGCTTCATGCCGCGTGCCGCGCAGCACAGCGCCAGCTCACGTCCCAGACCGCTACCACCGCCAGTGATAACCGCCACCTTGCCCTGAAGTTGTTGCATGCGAGCCTCCTCCACTGTCTGCGTTATGGGCAGACTGGTTGATAATAAACTGAGTGAATAGCATGCCCGCTGAAACCGCTGACCACCAGTGCTATCGGTACGCTTGATCAACCGGCAGCAATCCGGTTTATGAACACCGGTTCATGACCTATATTTAGGAAAGCCTGCCTGCTCCAAGGATGACGCTCATGCTTCGCACAACTTTGCTTTTTCTGCTGGTGCTGGCCAACGGCTTCGCTGGTGCTGCGCCACTGCGCCTTAACACCGACATTTTCCCGCCGTATCAGGTCCATGAAGGCGACCGCCTGAGCGGCAGCTCGGTCACGGCGCTGGCCTGCATTTTTGAGGCGATGAGCCTGCAATACGAGATCCGCGTGCTGCCCTGGGAGCGCGCTATCCATGAAGTCAGCGATGACAAGGCAGACGGCTTCTTTTCAGCCACCCGCATGAATCGGGCCAGCAACTTTGCCACGCTGTCAGCGCCGTTGGCACTGGAAAAGTGGTACTGGTACAGCAATCAGCCCGTGCCACTGACCGCAGAGGGGCCACGTGCCCCACTGCGTGTAGCGGGTATCCGCGGCAGTAACGAGGCCAACTGGTTAGAGCAGCAAGGCTACCGCGTTGATCCGCTGGTGAGCAGCACCAGCCAGTTGCTGCAGTTGCTGCAGCGTGGCCGTATTGATGCCTTTCTGGCGGACCAGCAAACCCTGCGTATCGAGCTGACCCGCCAACCGACCGTACTGCGCCCGAAGCATGCGCGCTTTCAGCGCTACACCACACTCGGCGTGTACTTCTCCAACCGCTACCTTGCGCGCCACCCCGGCTTTATTGATCAATTCAACCAACAGGTCTTTGGCTGCCTGCCGGAGATCGGCGTACTACAGGCCGATGAGCGCGAGCGCCTGCAGCAGCTGTATGCACAGCTTTTCAGCCCCTGGAAACAGGAGCCGCGCCTGATCGACGCCGTTGTACAACACAACAGCCAGCACAACCAACTCAGCATGCAGCAGATCCACGCCCGCGATCAGCAGTGGCAGCAGGAGCAGGCCAACGGCTCAGGGCCGCTGATCGACAGTGTGCTGAACAATGCTGTCGCCGACTGGCTGCGCGCGCGCCAGGCAGAACATGAAGGCCTGATCAGCGAGATACTGCTGACCGACCAGCAAGGGCTGAACGTTGCCGTCAGCGACCTGACCACCGACTACTGGCAAGGCGATGAGGCCAAGTTCGCCGAGCCCTTCTTTGCCAGCACTGACCGCCCCTACATGGGTCAATTGGCGTACGATCAATCAACCCAGCGTTATCAGGTTCATATCAGTACCAGCGTTCGCCATCCGCAAACCGGCGCCATCATTGGTGTACTGATCATTGGTCTTGATATCGAGCGAGCGCTGCACATGGAAAACCTCAACGGAGGCCACTGATTTTGAAATCCCTGCTTTGCCTGCCACTGGCGGCCCTGCTGTGCGCCTGCGCAGTTGCTCCCCTGCCGCCACTGGACAACGCACACGCACGCGTGGACCTGAAGACAGAAGCTGCCAACCGGGTACAGGCCTCTCGCCTGGACGGTGAACCGGTAGGTGGCCTGCAGTTCCCCGACCTGACGCCTGGCGAACACCGCCTCGAAGTGCGGCTGTTTTTCGAGGTGCCCGGCGGCGGTGGCGACGTCAGCGGCAGCTTCAGCACGGGCGAGCGGCGCTGCATTCTTGCCGTCGAATACGCCGACTTTGCAGCAGGCCAGCACTATCAGTTCCATGCCTCACGACGGGGCTGGGGGCCTGCCGGCTGGCTGCTGGACGCCAGCGGCAATAAGCTGGCAACCGCACGCGAGGTGCGCTGCGGCCCGGGCGTATGACCGCAGCAGCCCGTATTCAGGCTTCTCCAGCTTTAATCCAGCCCTGCTGGCGCCACTGAGCGAGCCACTGCAGTGAGGTAGCGTCACCCGCTATCGGCCGATACTCAGCCGCGAGCCAACCCTTGTAATCCGCCTGACGTAACGCATTCAACGCCGCGCTGAAGTCCATCTCACCACTGCCGGGCGCCCCGCGACCGGGTACATCGGCAAACTGCACATGCCCAATACGCCCCGCCAACGCAGCGACCGAGGCCGGCAACGCCTCCCCCATGCGGGCCATATGGTAGAAGTCCAACTGCGCACTGCAATTGGGGTGGTCCACCTCGGCGATCAGCTCGACCAACTCCGCTGAGCCCGAGACCAGAAAGCCCTCGATATCCAGCCGATTGATCGCCTCACAGCACACGCCGATCCCGAGCTCGGCGAAGGCGTCCGCCGCACGCCTCAGGTTGGCAACCAGACAGGCCAGCGCGCTTGCACGCTCAACACCATCGGCCAGGCGTCCGGGCAGCACGTTGACCCGTTGCGGCCGTACCTCGGCGGCGTAGGCCGCTGCCTGGGCTAGGGCTGCGTCAAATTCATCCTGACGCGCCGGCACCGCGGCGAGCCCAGGGCCGCCCTGCGTAAAATCGCCCGCTGGCAGGTTGATCAGCACCAGAGGCAGCTCTGCTGCAGCCAGCGCAGACGCCAGCTGTTCAACTGGCGTGTCATAGGGAAACTGGATCTCGACACCTTCAAAGCCCGCCTGCCGGGCAGCCACCACGCGCTCGATCAAAGGCAGTTCAGGAAACAACAACGACAAATTGGCAGCCAGGGGCCAGCTCATGGCCTGTCCTCCGTGGAAATGGCCGGCCAGTATAGGCGATACAGCAAAACACTCTGCTTCGCCCGGGCCGCTTTTTTCACTACACTCTGCACACACCTCGCTCGAGTGGACCTCGGGCCCGAGTCATCCGCTATTGAACCGGAGAAAACCATGTCCTCACGCTCCCGCCCTGCGGCGCTGCTGGCCGGCCTTTGCCTGTCTGTCGCCACCCTGTTCACTGCCAGTGTGCAGGCCGAAACGACCACCCTGCGGGTCTCCGCCATCCCTGATGAGGCGCCCACCGAGCTGCAGCGCAAGTTCGAGCCGCTGGGCCAATATCTGGAAGCCGAGCTGGGCATGCCGGTGGTCTTTCAGCCGGTGTCCGACTACGCCGGCGTCGTAGAGGCGCTGGCAGCCAAGCGCCTGGACCTGGCATGGCTTGGCGGCTTTACCTTTGTGCAAGCCAAGCTGCGCACCGGCAACGCCATCCCCCTGGTACAACGCGAGCAGGATGAGGTCTTTACCAGCACCTTTATCACCGCTGACCCGGCCGTGCAGAGCCACGCCGACCTGGAGGGCAAGAGCTTTGCGTTCGGCTCAGTGTCATCCACCTCCGGCCACCTGATGCCGCGCTACTTCCTGCAGCAGGACGGCATCGACCCCGACACCTTCTTCAGCCGCGTCGGGTTCTCCGGAGCCCACGACGCCACCGTGGCCTGGGTCGAATCAGGCAAGGTCGACGCCGGGGTGCTCAACTCGTCGGTCTGGGACAAGCTGCTGGAAGAGAACAAGGTCGACACCGACAAGGTACGCGTCTACAGCACCACCCCTGCCTACTATGACTACAACTGGACCGTGCGCGGGGACCTGGAGCCAGAGCTGGTGGAGCGCATCAAGGCTGCCTTCCTGGCGCTGGATCCGGAAAACCCCGAGCACAAGGCCATCCTCGACTTGCAGCGCGCGTCTCGCTTTATTCCCACCGCGCCCGAGAACTACGAGGGCATCGAGCAAGCCGCCCGCGCTGCCGGCCTGCTGGAGTGAGTCTGCGCCTGTCTGGGGTGAGTTATGCTCACCCCAACGGGCAGAGCGCGCTGCAGGCGATTGATCTGCAGGTGGCGGCAGGTGAGCAACTGGCGATCATCGGCCCATCTGGGGCAGGTAAAACCACACTGCTGCGTCTGCTGAGCACCAGTTTGCAGCCAGTCAGCGGCACTCTCAGCCTGCTGGAGCAGCAGCCCACCCAGCTCTCTGGCCGCGCCCTGCGCAGGCTGCGCAGCCGCATCGGTCTGATTCATCAAAGCCCGCCATTGCCTCCACGCCAACGGGTGGTAACGGCCGTTCTGGCCGGGCGGCTGGGCCAGTGGTCGCTGCTGCGTGCACTGCTCTCGCTGTGTTATCCGGTCGACGCCGCCGGCGCCCGGCAGGAGCTGGCGCGCCTTGACCTGGCCGATAAACTGTTTCAGCGCTGCGATCAGCTCTCGGGCGGCCAACTCCAGCGTGTTGGCATTGCCCGTACGCTATACCAGCAACCCGACCTGCTGCTCGCCGACGAACCGGTATCAGCCATGGACCCGGTCTTGGCCGACCACACCCTGGGTCTGCTCGGCGCGGTTGCGCGCGAGCGCGGCATCCCGCTGGTGGCCAGCCTGCATGCGGTCGATCTGGCCCTGCGGCACTTCCCCCGCGTGCTTGGCCTGCGCGATGGCCGCGTGTTGTTCAATAAAGCCAGCAGTGAGGTCACCCAGGCAGATCTCGCCAGCCTGTACGCCAACGATAGTCTGTCCAGCGCCGCGCCAACCTCACAACCCCTGGCCAGCGCACCGCGGCCCGGGCGCTGCTGAGTCGCCTGATGATCCGCCAGAGCAACCAATGGCAGTCACGCGACCCGGCCGCCCTCCCGCGGGCGCTGACCACCCTGCTGCTGATCGCTCTTCTGTGGCCCGGGCTGCAGCTCGCCGAGTTTCGGCCACAGGTGCTGTTCAACAGCCAAAACCTGGACACCATGGGCCGCTTTGTTGCCGGGTTCTGGCCACCGGCACGGGACGCGGACTTTCTGCGCCTGCTCGGCAAGGCCACGCTCGAGACGCTGGCCATGGCAACCGCCGGGATGACTCTGGCACTGCTGCTGGCCATACCGGCCGCGCTACTCGCCACCCGCGCCCTCTCCGTCTCACGCCTGCTCAGTGGCCGCGCGGGCATACTCGGACAACTGCTGCGCTACCCGGTGCGCCTACTGTTGATGGTGCTGCGCAGCATTCCGGAGATTGTCTGGGCGCTGCTGTTTGTTCGCGCAGTCGGCCTGGGGCCAACTGCGGGGGTGCTGGCCATCGCCATCACCTATAGCGGCATGCTCGGCAAGGTGTACGCCGAGATACTCGAGTCGGTTGACCCGGCGCCAGCCCGAGCTCTGCTGCTGGCGGGCAGCTCACGCATCTCTGCGTTTTTCTATGGTCTGCTGCCCAACGCCGCGCAGGAACTGACGTCCTACACCCTGTACCGCTGGGAGTGCGCGGTGCGCGCCTCGGTGGTCATGGGTTTTGTCGGCGCAGGCGGCCTCGGCCAGATGATCGATCTATCCCTGCGCATGTTTGCCGGCGGTGAAGTCGCCAGCATCCTGATTACCTTTCTGCTGCTGGTGCTGCTGGCCGACCAGATCAGCCTGCAGCTGCGCCGGAGGCTGGCATGAAGCGCGCCAGTGGCAATCTGCTCACCCTGTGCCTGCTGGCCGCAGCCGTCGCATCCTCATTCATCTGGCTGCAGCTGGATCTCAGCGCCCTGCTGACCGCAGATGGGCGCGGTCAAATGTACGACTATGCCGCCGCCTTTTTTCCACCGGACACCAGCCCGGTCTGGTTGCTCAAGCTGTGGCGGGGGGCGCTGGAGACCCTGGCCATTTCTGCCATCGGCACGCTCCTGGCGGCGCTGTTCGGCGCCGTGCTCAGCCTGCTGGCTGCCGGGCGCATGGGCGCGGCGGCGCGCGCCCTGTGCCGTCTGCTGCTCAATGCACTGCGCTCAGTGCCCGAACTGGTCTGGGCCGCGTTGATGGTATTGGCCGCCGGACTGGGGCCCTTTGCCGGCACGTTGGCACTGGCGCTGCACACCACCGGCGTACTGGGCCGGCTGTTTGCCGAAGCACTGGAAAACACCCCATCAGCGCCCGCCCAGGCGCTGCGTGATGCCGGCGCCGGACGCGTGGCCGCGTTTATCTACGGCACCCTGCCCGGCGTTCTGCCGCAGTGGCTGTCGTACACGCTATATCGCTGGGAAAACAACATCCGCATGGCCGCCGTGCTTGGCTTTGTGGGCGCAGGCGGGCTGGGTCAGATGCTGCATGTAACCCTCAGCCTGTTCCAACAATCCAAGGCCGCCAGCGTAATCATGGCAATGCTGGCAATGGTATTGCTGGTGGATGCGCTGAGCGGCTGGGTCCGCGCCAGATTGGGATAACGGCGGGTCAACAGCAGCTGGAGGATAAGCGCTTCAGGGGTAAATTACCCCCTGAAGCGCAGGATGCAAGTTAGCTAAGCCTGGCAGCGGGCAATCAAGCCGCTCGTTCCTGCACCAGCACCCAGGGCCGGATCACCACCGCCCACAGGGTGTCAGGCTGGCGCTCGGCCCAGTCCGCTGCCTGCGCATCGCTGGCCACCTGCAGCTGCCCGGCATCCATCCAGCCTTTAATAAGTTCGCTGTTGTCTTCCATCATGGCTGCCGCCACCGCCACCAGATCCAGCTGCGCTGCAACAGCGAGCAGATCGCCGCGTGCAAAATGCGGCTCCAGTACGCTCCATTCAATTTGAGCGGTGGCACCAAGAATGGCCGCGTAGGCCTCATCCGAGACTGTCATTGCCGTTAAAACTCCCCGTTTATTCGGGCCGAAGCATACAAGGGATGCCCGGACCGACGCCACAGCCCGCTGTCCGCACGCAGCTGGACGAAAGCACAAATTCGCCGGAAAACACGGATGTGAGCGCGAACATGTCGCTATACAGACAGAATGTTGCAGTTTGCGGACACAAAACCGGTTTGTGAAACGCCCGCTTTCCCTGCCGGCTCGGCGGTTGCTAAACTGCGCCGGTACAGTTCCACGCAGCGTTTGCATTCTCTAGCAAAGAAGTACGAGCCAACACGACTTCGGAATAACAACACAAGCGAGCAGATGACATGAAAATGGCACACAAAAAAGCACTTTCCCAGATGATTGCCGCAGCAGCCCTGGCAGGTGCCAGCACCTGTGCACTGGCAGCCGACACCATCAAGATTGCGCTGGCCGGCCCGGTCACCGGCCCGGTCGCCCAGTACGGCGACATGCAGTTCATTGGCGCCAAGATGGCCATTGAGCAGATCAACAAGGCTGGCGGCGTGAACGGCAGCCAGCTCGAAGGGGTTGTGTTTGACGACGCCTGCGACCCGAAACAGGCCGTCGCGGTTGCCAACCGTATAGTCAACGCAGGCATCAGCTTTGTCGTTGGCCACCTCTGCTCCAGCTCCACCCAGCCCGCTTCCGACATCTATGAGGAAGAAGGCATTCTGATGATCACCGCCGCTTCCACCAGCCCGGAAATCACCGAGCGCGGCTATCAGATGATCTTCCGCACCATTGGCCTGGACAGCCTGCAAGGCCCGACCGCCGGTAACTACATCGCCCAGCAGGTCAAACCCAGCAAGGTTGCCGTCATCCACGACAAACAACAGTACGGCGAAGGTATCGCTACCGCTGTGCGTGACGTGCTGACCGAAGCAGGCATTGAAGTGCCGGTATTTGAAGGCATCACCGCAGGCGACAAGGACTTCTCTGCGCTGATCGCCAAGCTGCGCCAGGAAGGCGTTGATTTCGTCTACTACGGCGGCTACCACCCTGAGCTGGGCCTGATCCTGCGTCAGGCTGCCGAGCAGGGCCTGGACGTTGGCTTCATGGGTCCGGAAGGCGTTGGCAACACCGACATTTCCGCCATCGCCGGCGAAGCCTCCGAAGGCCTGCTGGTCACCCTGCCCAAGGCATTCGACCAGGACCCGGCCAACGCCCACCTGGTTGAGGCCTTCCAGGCCAAGAATGAAGACCCGTCCGGCGCCTTCGTCTTCCCTGCCTACGCTGCGGTACAGGTCATCGCCGACGGCATCAAGCTGGCTGACAGCACCGACACCGAAGCCGTCGCCGAAGCCCTGCGCAGCAACAGCTTCGACACCCCGACAGGCACTCTGGCCTTTGACGAGAAGGGCGACCTGAAGGACTTCAACTTTGTTGTCTATGAATGGCACGCCGACGCCACCAAGACCGCAATGACCGAGTAAGCAAGACCGCTCAGGGCCTGTCCAACCTCCGTTGGCAGGCCCTTTTATTTGCTGACTGCCGGCGCGCAGCAGCAATATTCCCCCAGCATTATTGGTGTCATGGCCATGCCAGAGTCCCTCTATTACTTTATTCAGCAGCTGATCAACGGCCTGACCGTGGGCAGTACCTATGCCCTGATCGCCATTGGTTACACCATGGTGTACGGCATCATCGGCATGATCAATTTCGCCCACGGCGAGATCTACATGATCGGCAGCTACATTGCCTTTATCGTCATTGCCGCATTGGCGATGTTCGGCATCGAATCGGTGCCCCTGATGATCGTCGCGGCCTTTGCCATCAGCATGATGGTGACCAGTGCCTACGGCTACAGCATCGAGCGTGTTGCCTACCGCCCGCTGCGCGGCGGCAACCGGCTGATCCCTCTGATTTCCGCTATCGGCATGTCGATTTTCCTGCAGAATCTGGTACGTATCGCCCAGGGTTCGCGCGACATCGCCATGCCCACCATGATTTCCGGTGGTATCGACATCGGCCCCCATGAGGGCTTTCACGCCACCCTGTCGTACATGCAGATGATCATTTTTGTCGTCACCCTGATCACCATGTTCGGCCTGACGCTGTTTATTTCCCGCTCGCGCATGGGTCGTGCCTGCCGTGCCTGTGCCGAAGACCTTAAGATGACCAATCTCTTGGGCATCAACACCAACGGCATCATCGCCCTGACCTTTGTCATCGGCGCCGCCCTGGCCGCCATCGCCGGCGTACTGCTGGGCATGTACTACGGCGTGATCAACCCCTATATCGGCTTTATGGCCGGGCTCAAGGCCTTCACCGCTGCCGTACTTGGTGGCATCGGCAGTATCCCCGGTGCGGTACTCGGCGGTCTGCTGCTGGGCGTGACCGAAGCCATCACCGCCGGTTACTTCAGCAGCGAATACAAGGACGTCGTGGCCTTTGCCCTGCTGATTCTGATTCTGTTATTCCGCCCCAGCGGTATCCTCGGCCGTCCGGAGGTGGAGAAAGTATGATGCGCGCCAACCTCAAGCCGGCGATCATCTCCGCAGTGGTCGTCGCCATCCTCGCCGGGCTGCTGCTGGGCATTCGCCTGAACCAGCAAGGCACCACGCTGAGCCTGGTCGGCGCCGGTCCGGATGTGTACTGGAAGATCGGCGCAGCTGCCGCTTTCCTGTTCTTCTTCAATCTTTTCCGCGACCAACTGAGCGCACTCTGGAAGGGCCTGCCGGGCCTGCCCAAAGCTCCGCAGAAGCTGGTTGAGGTAAGCCACAAACCAGCGCTGCGTCGCCTGTTCTGGTGCTTCATGATCGCAGCAGCGATTATCTGGCCCTTCCTGTCCAATCGCGGCGGCACGGACCTCGGCACCCTGGTGCTCATCTATGTGATGCTGGGCCTGGGTCTGAACATTGTGGTTGGCCTGGCCGGCCTGCTGGATCTGGGCTACGTCGGTTTCTACGCCGTCGGCGCCTACGGCTACGCGCTGATGGCCATGTACTTTGATGTCGGCTTCTGGACCGGCCTGCTGGTTGCCGGCCTGCTGGCAGCGCTGTTCGGCTTTTTGCTGGGCTTTCCGGTGCTGCGCCTGCGCGGCGACTATCTGGCGATCGTCACCCTGGGCTTTGGCGAGATTATCCGCATCCTGCTCAACAACATGACTTGGCTGACCAATGGCCCCAACGGTATCGGCGGCATCCCCAAACCGACCCTGTTCGGCCTGGAATTCAGCCGTCGCGCCAGCGAAGGCATGCAGAGCTTTCACGAGTTTGTCGGCATCAGCTACAGCTCGGAACACCGCATTATCTTCCTTTACCTGCTGGCCCTGCTGCTGGTGCTGATTACCCTGTTCGTGATCAACCGCTTGCTGCGCATGCCCATTGGCCGCGCCTGGGAAGCGCTGCGCGAGGATGAAATTGCCTGCCGCGCACTGGGTATCAACCCCACCGCGGTCAAACTCAGCGCCTTCACCATTGGCGCCACCTTCGCCGGCTTTGCCGGGTGCTTCTTCGCCGCTCGCCAGGGCTTTATCAGCCCGGAGTCCTTCACCTTTATCGAGTCCGCGATCATTCTCGCCATCGTGGTGTTGGGCGGCATGGGTTCGCAGGTCGGGGTCATCCTGGCTGCAATCATCATGACCATCCTGCCGGAAATGGCCCGCGAGTTTGATGAGTACCGCATGCTGCTGTTCGGCCTGATGATGGTGCTGATGATGATCTGGCGACCGCAGGGTCTGCTGCCGATGAGCCGTCCGCACCTGGAGTTACGTACATGAGCCGCCCCCTTCTGGATGTATCGGGCCTGACCATGCGCTTTGGCGGCCTGCTGGCCGTGGACGGCGTACACCTGAGTGTCGAGCCCGGGCAAATCGTTTCCATGATCGGCCCCAATGGCGCCGGTAAGACCACGGTATTCAACTGCCTGACCGGTTTTTACAAGCCAAGTGGCGGCAAGATCATTTTTGACGGCCGCGAGATTCAGGGCATGCCCGGCTTCAAGGTGGCCCGGCGCGGCATGATTCGCACCTTCCAGCACGTTCGCCTGTTCAAGGAAATGACCGTGGTGGAAAACCTGCTGGTTGCCCAGCACCAGCACATGAACACCAACCTGCTCTCCGGCCTGTTCAAGACCCCGGGCTACCGGCGCAGCGAGCAGGAAGCGCTGGAGCGCGCCGCCTACTGGCTGGACCGCGTTGACCTGCACGCCTTTGCCAACCGCCCCGCCAACACCCTGGCCTACGGTCAGCAGCGCCGGCTGGAGATTGCCCGCTGCATGGTGACTCAGCCCAAGCTGCTGATGCTGGATGAGCCGGCTGCCGGCCTCAACCCGCGAGAAACCGATGACCTCAAGGAGCTGATCAGCGAATTGCGCGACCAGCACCAGATCACCGTGCTGCTGATCGAGCACGACATGAAGCTGGTCATGAGCATTTCCGACCGCATCGTGGTGATCAACCAGGGCCGCCCGCTGGCTGCCGGCACGCCGGATGAGATCAAGCAGAACCCGGACGTCATCAAAGCCTATCTGGGTGAAACCTGAGGATTGCCTGACATGCTGTACATGAAGAACGTATCAACCCACTACGGCAAGATTCAGGCCCTGCACGAGGTCAACCTGGAGGTCCAGCGCGGAGAGATCGTCACCCTGATCGGTGCCAACGGCGCCGGCAAGACCACGCTGCTGATGACCCTGTGCGGCGACCCGAGCGCCACCACCGGCAGCATTCGCTACGAAGGTGAAGAACTGACCGGGTTGACCACCGCCGAGATCATGCGCAAGGACATCGCCATCGTGCCGGAAGGCCGGCGCGTGTTCTCGCGCCTGACCGTCGAGGAAAATCTGGGCATGGGCGGTTTTTTCAGCGACAAGGAAACCCGCCAGGTGCAGATGGACAAGGTGCTGACGCTGTTTCCGCGCCTGAAAGAGCGCTTCTCCCAGCGCGCCGGCACCATGTCCGGTGGTGAGCAGCAGATGCTGGCTATCGGCCGCGCGCTGATGAGCAAGCCCCGCCTGCTGCTGCTGGATGAACCCTCGCTGGGCCTGGCCCCCATCATCATCCAGCAGATCTTCGACATCATCGAACAGTTGCGCCAGCAAGGCGTCACCGTGTTCCTGGTCGAACAGAACGCCAACCAGGCACTCAAACTCGCCGATCGCGGCTATGTCATGGAACACGGTCACATCGTGCTGGAAGACAGCGGGGAGGCCCTGCTGGCCAACCCCGAGGTGCGCAAGGCCTATCTCGGCGGCTGATCGCTCGCTTCGCGGCCGCGATAGGCGCAGCCGCTGCGCTGCTCGCCATCCACCACCAGGGTGGCGCGCATGTGAAAGTAGTCACCGCTGACCGGCTCCTGACAGGCCTGCGGGTACAGCCACAGCTGCACCCGATGCGCCGGCAGCGAGGCCGCGTTCAGCGAACCGTCAGGCAGGTATTCCACCATGATCGAGTCGGTCACCTCGGACTGCCCCTGCTCGCTGCGATGCAGGCCACGCCCGTCCAGCGTGGCCTGCCAGCCCGGCTGATAGCTCACGGCGACCCACTGGGCATCCGCACCAGTCTGGTCAGCACAGCCACGGCCGTGAGACTGCATGCGCAGCACCTCCCCCGGTACCAACTGCGCGCCCTGGCGCGCCATCAGCTCGGCAAAAATGGCGGTTTGCCCCGGCTGCGCCGTTTGCTGCCAAAGCGCATCCAACGCCTCGCTCGACTGCACCGGCAGCACCTCGCGGCTACCGCACTCACGCAGCACGTAATCAGCCCCAGAGCGCTCCAGCAATCCGCTGAAGCGCTGCTCCGGGCTAGAAAAATACCCCTCGAACGCACTGCAGCCACTCAGCAACAGGGGCACGGCCAACGCCATGGCGCTCCAACGAATACGCATCAATCTGTGAACTCCTTTAAATACCGCGTAAATCATGACATACGGCAGGTCACAAACGCACAAGCCGATGCTACTCTGTGCCGCAGTTATTCGCTTGCGATTCAACCAAGCGGCATTTTGTTCCCGTTGCATCTATGGATTAACAATAATGAAGCTGATTTCTACCTTTTCTCTATTGGGCTGTCTGTTCCTGGCCGGCTGCGCCAGCAAAGAACCGGCCCCGGTTCCGCCGCCAACTCCCGAAGCCACCCCCTGGGCCCAACTGCACATGGCTGAACTGACAGCCATCGCCCTGGAGGAGAAGTACGAAATCGAAAACAACGGTGAAGAAATTCGCCTGATCATCCCGGTCAACGGCAACTTCCACCCCAAACGCACCCTGCTGCTGCCTTCCGGTCTGGTGCCGCTGTCCCGGGTGGCCAAGGTGCTGCGCGGCGCCACCGACAGCAATATCCAGGTTACCGGCCACAGCGACAGCCAGGGCGATGACAACCTCAACCAGCAGCTGAGCATGGAGCGGGCACAGGCAGTAGCCAGCGTGCTGCAACTGGGCGGTGTCAGCCGTCACAACATGCAGCTGCGCAGCGAGGGTGAAGCCGCGCCACGGGCCGACAACAGCACCGCAGAAGGCCGCGGGCTGAACCGCCGCGTGGTGATCAACATCACCCCACGCAACCCCGCCTCCAGTATTGCCCTGGCGCCCTGACACCGACCGGCTGCACCCGGCAGCCGGAAGGTCTCTGCTAGAATACTGAACGCTGCCGTCACTACGACGGCATTGTTCGTTATACAGAGACCCTTTTCATGCAAGCACCCGTTCAACCACGCGCATCGGCCCTGCTGCCGCTGCTGCTGTTCCTGCTGATCTTTCTTGGCAGCGGCATTTACTACAGCCTGACCGGCACCGACTTTGCCTTCTACCAGATCAAGGCACCCGTGGCGATTCTGCCGGCCATCATCCTTGGCTTGCTGCTGGCCAAACCCAGCTACCGCGACAACCTGCAAACCTTCATTGATGGCATCGGTGACCGCAACATCATCACCATGGCCCTGGTGTTCTTGCTCGCCGGCGCCTTTTCCAGCGTGACCAAGGCGATTGGCGGTGTCGACGCCACCGTCAACATGGGCCTGAGCATCCTGCCGCCCAGCCTTATCCTGCCTGGCCTCTTTGTCATTGCGGTGTTTATCTCCACCTCGATGGGTACGTCCATGGGCACCATCGGCGCACTGGTGCCGATCGCGCTGGGCTTTGCCGAGGTCACCGGGCTGTCCTTGCCGCTGGCCATCGGAGCGGTGGTGGGCGGCGCCATGGCGGGCGACAACCTGTCGATCATCTCTGATACCACCATCGCGGCCACCCGCACCCAGGGTGTGGGCATGCGCGACAAATTCAGGCTCAACCTGACCATCGCCTTGCCAGCCATGCTGCTGACGCTGGTGGTGCTGTTCCTGCTGGGCGACACCAGCGTTCAGCCGGAGCCGGTCGAATTCAACTACCGCCTGGTCATGCCTTATCTGGTAGTACTGATCCTCGCCCTCTTCGGCCTGGATGTGATGATTGTGCTGATGACCGGTATCATTCTGTCAGGCATCACCGGCATGCTGGTCACACCGGAATACCAGTTGGCGACCTACGGCAATGACATCTATCAGGGCTTTGCCAGCATGCTGGAGATCATGGTGCTGTCGATGCTGATTGGCGGGCTGTCGGCCATCATGAAGCAGGAAGGCGGGCTGGACTGGCTGCGCGAGCGCATTCAGGCTCTGGCGGCACACAACGCCGGGCGGCGCAGCGGTGAAACCGGTATCGCAGGCCTGGTTGCCGCAACCAACCTGTTTGTCGCCAATAACACCGTAGCCATCATCATCAGTGGCAGCGTTGCCAAGGACCTGGCCGACCACTACAACGTTGACCCACGGCGCAGTGCGAGCCTGCTGGACATCTTCTCCTGCGTGGTACAGGGGTTGATACCCTACGGTGCGCAGATTCTACTGGCCGGCTCGCTGGCGGCCCTGTCGCCTCTGGCGTTGATCACCCAGGTGCACTACTGCTGGCTGCTGGGGCTGATGGCAGCATTGGCCATCGTGTTCGGTTTTCCGCGCGTCAAGGCGCCGGCAACCTCAGACTGATCCTACCTGGCCACGGCTTGCCGTGGCCTACTGATCCCAGGGCTCGCCGCGGGTGCGCGCTTCGCGGCGCAGCTTTTCATGCATCGCCGCCTTGGCCAGCATGTTGGCGCTGACCGGCGCGGTGATAAACAGGAAAAAGGTAATCAGCAGCTCATGCAGACTCGGCGCGCCGCTCTGCACGCTGAAGTAGACCATTGAGCCGACTACCAGCGAGCCCACACCCAGCGTGGTCGCCTTGGTTGGCCCGTGCAGGCGCATGAAAAAGTCCGGCAGCTTGCACAAGCCAATAGCCCCAACCAGCGCAAACAGGCTACCGGTCAGCAGCAGCGCTGCAACCAGCCATTCCATCCAGCTTGCCTCGCCCATGCCGCAACCTCCTATTCGATGATATTGCCACGCAGCAGATGCTTGGCGATGGCAACAGTACTGACGAAGCCCATGACTGCAATCAGCAGCGCCGCTTCAAAAAACAGGTTGGAGTCCAGGTACAACCCCAACAGCATGATCAGTGCAATGGCATTGATGTAGAGGGTATCCAACGCCAGGATGCGGTCCGGCAGATCCGGGCCGCGCACCAGTCGCACAAAGGTCAACACCATGGCCAGGCTGATAATGCCCAGACAGATAAGCACTACGGTGTCGAGCATTCGAATATCTCCCGAATTGGTTCTTCGTAGCGCAGGCGTATCTGCTCGATCAACGCCACCTCATCACCTACGTCCAGGCCGTGAATCAGCAGCCACTTGCGATCAGCGCTGATGTCCGCCGAGACGGTGCCGGGCGTCAGCGAAATAGTGCTGGCCAGCACGCTGATGGAGAAGTCGCTCTCCAGCGTCAGCGGGTAATTGACAAAGGCAGGACGCAGGTCGCGGCGCGGCCCCAAAATAAGACGCGCCACCTGCAGGTTGGCCAGCACGATATCGGTGACCACCCGAGCAACAAACAACACCAGCTTGCCAACCCGCAGGCGATAGCGCGAGGCTGGCCAGAAGACGTGGGTCAGCCAGGGAATAATCACCCCCAGCACCAGGCCCATCAGCAGATTGCCGAAGGACAAGGAGTTCATCAGCAGCAGCCAGCCAATCACCAGTGTGACGGTCAGCCAGGGGTGCGGAAACCAGCGATCAGGTCGTTTCATGGCGCCTCCCCCGTGGCCGGCACAACAGACATGACGGCATCGATATAGCCCTGCGGCTGCAGCAACTGCGCTGCCGTCTGGTTCAGATACTCCAGCGTGGGAGCAGCAAAGACCACCAGCGCCGGGCTGCACAGCAGCAGCAACAGGGTTGCCGTCAAACGCATCCCGTCCAGCGGCTCGCCCGAGGGCGCGACATCGGTATGGCGCCAGAACAGCGTGCTGCCCGCGCGGCTAAGGGCAATCAGCGCCAGCAACCCACCACCGAGTACCACCGGATACAGCCAGGCCGCCTCACGTCCGCTACCAGCGGCGCCCAGCAGCATGAATTTGCCCAGAAAACCTGACAACGGCGGCATACCGGCAATCGCCATGGCTGCCAGGAAGAACAACCCGCCCAGCAGCATCGGATGCGGCAACGCAGGCCCTGCGACCAGACGCGCGGCAAAGCGCGGCCCACGCACCCGCTGCAGCATACCGGTCAGCAGGAACAGCGCGCCGGAAATCCAGGTGGAGTGCATCAGGTAATACAAGCTGGCACTGAGCGCCTCTTCGGTGCCCAGGGACACACCGGCCAGCAGAGTGCCTACCGACACCACCACCAGGTAGGCGCTCAGGGCGTTGAGGGTGCTCGCCGCCAGCGCACCGATAGCGCCCAGGCCCAGCGTCACCAGGGCGAGCGGCCAGAGCCAGCCAACCGCCATATCGACCAGCGGGCCGGCCTCAGGGCCAAAAATCAGCGTGTAGACCCGCAATATCGAGTACAGCCCGACCTTGGTCATGATCGCAAACAGGGCACCGACCGGCGCACTGGCAGCGGCATAGGCCCGCGGCAACCAGAAATACAGCGGGAAAAACGCCGTCTTCAGTCCGAACCCCACCAGCAGCAGCATGCCCGCCGCGCCAACCAGCGGCGCATCGTCTGCGCCCAGCTCACGCACGCGCAAGGCCATGTCCGCCATATTCAGCGTGCCGGTAACCCCGTAGAGCGTCCCCACTGCGATCAGAAACAGTGCCGAGCCGGTGAGGTTCAGCAGCAGGTAATGCAAACCCGAACGCACCCGCGCAGAGCCCGCCCCGTGCAATAACAAGGCGTAAGACGCAATGAGCAGAATCTCGAAGAATACGAAGAGGTTGAACAAATCGCCGGTCAGAAAAGCGCCGTTGATCCCCATCAACTGGAACTGGAACAGCGGATGGAAATTGCGCCCCGCCGCATCATCACCGCGGATCGCATAGAGCAAAGCGCCACTGGCCAGCACCGAGGTCACCAGCAGCAACAAGGCGCTGAGGCGATCCACCACCAGCACGATGCCAAAGGGCGGCATCCAGTTGCCCAGCGCATACACCTGGGTGCCCTGGCTGGCCTGCACCATCAACAGGCTCGCCAGCAACACCTGTACCAGCGTCGCCAGCAGAGCCAGCGCACGCTTCATGTCCAGGCTGCCACGCAGCACCAGCAGCAACGCCCCCACAAACATGGGGACCAGCACCGGCATAATCGGCAGGTGACTCATCAATGGTCTCCCTTGCCGTCAACGTGGTCACTGTCCAGCTCACCCTGAGCGCGCAGCGCCAGCACCAGTGCATAGGCGGTCATGGCAAAGCCGATCACAATGGCGGTCAGCACCAGCGCCTGGGGCAGCGGGTCGGCATAGACCTCGGCCTTGCCCAGCACCGCTGGTGAGGCCTCGGCCAGACGGCCGGTGGCAAACAAAAACAGGTTCACCGCATAACTCAGCAACGCCAGCCCGACGACCACAGGAAAGGTGCGCGCACGCAGCATCAGATAGATACCGCAGCTGGTCAGCACGGCCAGGGCCACGGCGTAAAGCAGCTCCATCAGATCTCTCCTTCGCTTGGGCGGCCCTGGGGCAGCTTGCCCAGGTTCGCCAGAATCAGCAGCGTCGCACCCACCACCGTGAGATAGACGCCCAGGTCAAACAGCATCGCCGTGGCCAGCTCGATGTCCCCCACCAGCGGAATATGGAAGTGATCAAACGCACTGGTCAGGAAGGGATAACCGAAGGCCCAGCTACCCAGCCCGGTCGCCCCGGCAATCAACACGCCGGCCCCGGCCAGCCAGTGGTAGTTCACCGGCCAGCGTTCGGAGGTCCAGGCCTCGCCACTGGCAACATATTGCAGAATCAGCGCGACCGAGGTGATCAGGCCGGCGATAAAGCCACCGCCGGGCAGGTTGTGACCACGCAGGAAGATATAAACCGAGATCATCAGCGCCAGCGGCAGCAAGACATGGGACAGGTTGACCAGCATCAGCAGATCACCACGCTGGGCCCAGGGTTTGCCCAGGCTGTCGCCGCCCGGTACACGCAGGCGCAGGCCATCGATCAGCGCGTAGATGGCAATGGCAGCAATCGCCAGTACCGTTACCTCACCCATGGTATCGAAGCCGCGGAAGTCCACCAGAATCACGTTGACGACGTTATGCCCACCACCGCCGGTGACCGAGTTGGCCAGGAAGAAGTCCGAGATGCTGTCATAAGGGCGCGTCAGCATGCCAAAGGCCAGAGCACCCACCAGCAGACCACAGCCGCCGGCAATCAGCATGTCCCTGCCCCGCCGCAGCGCCGAGGATTCGCGCGGCGTGCGCGCCGGCAGGAAGAACAGCGCCAGCATCAGCAAAACGATGGTTACCACCTCGACCGAAATCTGCGTCAACGCAAGATCAGGTGCCGCAAACCGGGCAAACGCCAGCGAGACAACCAGACCGACCACACTGAGCATGGTCAGCGAGACCAGGCGCATGCGGTGCCAGTACACGGTCGCCAGTGCGCCCAACATCATCACCACCGCCGCCGCCATGGTCACACCATCGACCGGCGTCAATGCCACCGGCCCCTGCAGAGCGGGCAGGCGCCACAGCCACCAGCCGGTGACCACCAGGGCACTGAGCAGCAGGCAGGTTAGGTAGCGCTGCAACGAGGCGTTCTCCAGCAGCAAGGTAATCCGCGCCGCCCCACGTACCGCCGTCTGTACCACCCGTTCAAACACCAGCTTGGCGTCGACATCGCGCTGGCGTGCATACCAGGCAAACAGCGGCCGGCGCGCCGAATACACCGCGATGCCTACCAGCATGGCGACAAAACTCATCAACAGCGGCAGGTTAAACCCATGCCAGATGGCCAGGCTGTATTCGGGCAGCGGGCCACCCACGGTAGCCGCCGCTGCCGTGGCCAGCAGACCGGCCACGGTAAAGCCCGGCGCCAGGCCCACCGCCAGACACATGGCCACCAGCACCTCCACCGGCACCTTCATGTAACGCGGTGGCTCATGGGGCGGATACTTGGGCAGGTTGACCGGCTTGCCGTTGAAAAACACATCGTGAATAAAGCGCAGCGAGTAGGCCACCGAGAACACGCCGCCGAGAGTAGCGCCCAGCGGAATCAACCAGCTGAAGCTGCCCAACATGTGCTGCTCCAGGGTCTCGGTAAAGAACATCTCCTTACTGAGGAAGCCGTTAAGCAGCGGCACACCGGCCATCGCCGAAGCTGCCACCATCGCCAGTGTTGCAGTGTGCGGCATGTACCGCAGCAACCCGTTGATGCGGCGCATGTCACGGGTACCGGTTTCGTGATCGATAATGCCCGCCGCCATGAACAGCGACGCCTTGAAGGTCGCATGGTTGATGATATGAAACACGGCAGCCACCGCAGCCAGCCGCGTATCCAGACCAAACAGCAGGGTGATCAGGCCCAGGTGGCTGATGGTGGAGTAAGCCAGCAGGCCCTTGAGGTCATGCTGAAACAGCGCCGTGCAGGCCCCCACCAGCAGCGTCGCCATGCCGGCGCTGCTGACCAGGTAGAACCACAGGTCGGTGTCGGCCAGCGCCGGATACAGTCGCGCCAGCAGGAAAACACCAGCCTTGACCATGGTTGCCGAGTGCAAATACGCCGACACCGGCGTCGGCGCCGCCATCGCATGCGGTAGCCAGAAATGGAACGGGAACTGCGCCGACTTGGTAAACACCCCCAGCAGCACCAGCACCAGAATCACCGGGTAGAGCGCATGGGCGCGAATCTGCTCACCGGCGGCAAAAACATCAGTGAGTTCGTAACTGCCCACCACCTGACCCAACAGCAGGACACCGGCCAGCAGCGCCAGCCCCCCCGCACCAGTGACCGCCAACGCCATGCGGGCGCCCTTGCGCGCATCGGTGGAATGCGACCAGTAGCTGATCAACAGGAAGGACGACAGGCTGGTCATCTCCCAGAACACCATCATCAGCAGCAGGTTCTCGGACAGCACCACGCCCAGCATCGCCGACATGAACAGCAGCAGATAGCAGAAGAAGCGCCCCATGGGGTCGCGTTTGGACAGGTAATAACGTGCGTAAAGAATCACCAGCAGGCCGATGCCCTGGATCATCAATGCAAAAAGGAAACTCAGCCCATCAAGGCGAAAGCTGATATTTAGCCCAAGCTCGCTCAACCAGGGCCAGGAATGGATCACCGCCTGGCCGGCAAACACCGCATCGGCGTGCTGCCACAGCAGCACCAGCCCGATAACCGGCGCGACCATGGTCATAGAAGCGCACAGGGAACGACCCTGATTGTTGAACAACAGCGGCAGCAGGCTGCCAAGCAAAGGGAGAATGACGATCAGCGCCAGGGTCATGCAGGACTAACTCCTTATATGGCCATTGCGGCCTCCGTTCCAGCGCGGGCAACAGCGGATAAATGGTGTTGCCGGGCCCTTCAGGTCAGGAAGCGCAGGTCATTATAGAGGCAAGCCCCGCCAGCCGATCAACGCAAGCCGCTGAATCCGTTACAAAATGCGTAACCTGCGCAGCACAGGCAGCAGCAGCGCTGCCTGTGCTGGCTGCGTGATTGACTACTTGACGACCCGAGAGTTGCCGTTGACCGTCATGATGCGCACACGGTCACCGGGTGCAAAGTTCACCCCGTCGACGGCTTCCTGCACGTAGGCCCGAGTATAGCCACCATCTTCGTTGACGGTAATTTCCACACCCTGGGTGCGGGTAATGCCCTCTTCCGCCGCAGCGCCGGCAACGCCGCCGGCCAGCGCACCGACAATCGCAGCGATAGTACTGCCGCGTCCACCACCAACAGTGCTACCGGCCACACCACCGATTGCCGCACCCGCAGCCGGGCCGATTACCGTCTTGGTGCCTTCAATCTGGACCAGACGAACCGACTCGACAGTACCCTGACGCACCGTCTGCGGCGCTCTGGCGTCCTCGCGGCTGTAGACATCGCCGGTCAACGACGATGCACACCCACCCAGCGCCAGAAGCGCTCCCAGTACCACTGCTGCAAAAGCCTGCTTTTTCATGATTAACCACCTCGCTGATAACGACCCGCCGAAGCTCACAATGGCGTTGTCGTCGAAAACAATAACACGCTGCACTTGGACAACCATTGATCGGAAAGTGATCAATCCGGGTCGAAATCAATCGCGCCCTGGCATAACATCAGCCGCGCTTATGAACCGGCGCTCTCAAAATAGCGCGCCATGTCATCCCCTTTTTTGTGCTCCGTCGTAACCTGTAAAACCACAATAACAAACAGCTGGTTGCCCGAGTCCGAGACACCGGAGGTACTGCCGTGTTCCCATTACAGGCAGCCTGGCTTTATTACCTGGAAAACCCGGCACTGGTCCTCAACGGCCTTGCCCTGTTCTTTGCCGTCAATGGCAGCTGGTTGTGGATTGCCACCCAACTGCGCAGCAGCCTGGGCCGTCAGCGCCTGGCGACACTGCCGCCCAGTGAGAGCGAGCTGAGCCTCAACCGCGACCAGCGCATCAACCGCCTGTTCTACAGTGTAGGCGCCGTGTGCCTGGGCCTGGCCACGCTGTTGTCGCTGACCAGCACCCAGCTCTGACCCTCAGCCCTCTCCCATTACCCGCAGGCGGCTACGCACCGGATTGGCATACTGCAGCAGCCAGTACGGACGCAGCGCCTCGGGTAACGCGTCAAGGCGCGCGCTGAAGCGCTGCTGTTCCTGCGCCAGCTCAAGCGCAGAGAAGCCCTCTCGCCAATCGGACAGCGCCGCAGGCAAGACTTCCTCTTGTTGCTCAAAGGCAAGGTAATTGGACGGATACAGGCGATAGTTGCCCAGCACCTGACGATCCACCTCGGCCACCACGGCGCGGGCATCCGCCATTCCGGCGGGCAACGGCGTACCAAAGGCCACGTGCACCCGCCCCTTGTAGCCGGTCAGCCCCATGGCGATGGAGCGATCATCCTCTCCGGGTTCCTTCACGTAGCTACCGGTGCGGGCGCGCTGCTCCAGCTCACGTGCCTTCATGCCGTCGCACGGGTCCCATTCGTAGGAAATCGACACCGGCACCATGTTCAGCGACGCGACAACCTGATCAAAGGGCTCGCTCTTGCGACTCATGCAGAACATCTTGATGATCGCCGAGTCGGTCTCATCCAGACCATCCTTGGCACGGCCCTCGGCCTGGGCAATCCAGACCGACTCGCCGCCGGCAATCGAATGACTGATATAGGCAGACAGATTCTGATAGGCCTGCAGCTTTTCGCGCCGCCCGGTCAGTGAACGGTGCACGATAAAACTCTTGTTCAGGCGCATCAGGTCGCTGACAAAGGGCCGCTGCAGCAGGTTGTCGCCAATGGCAATGCGCGGCGTCGGATGGCCGGCGTGATAGAGCGCATAGTTGACGAAGGCCGGGTCCATCACGATATCGCGGTGGTTGGCGATAAACAGGTGGGGCTGCGTGGCGCTGAGCTGGTCCAGCCCGCTGTAGGTAACCTCCAGCGTACTGCGCTCAATCAAACGGTCGAGATAGGGCTCCAGCCGGTGCTGCAAGTCCTCAACCGTGGTCACACCACGCGCCTCCCGGCGCAATGCCGCCTGTACCACTCGGCGACTGAGCCCCGGCAGCAGCCGATTCAGCTTTGGCAGCCGATAGGCCGCCAGCATGCGCATCAACTCCTGATCGGCCAGCAGTCGCTGCAGCACCGCCGGCACTTCGGCATCGTTGTAGGGGCGAATGCCCTCGAACTCGCTCATGTCACCCTCTGAGTCTTATCATCAGCCGCGCATTATGCGTCGCTGACCGTGGTTTCGCCAGATTGACGATACCGCTACACTTTGTGTCACCCCCGCCGTACGGAGTACGCCCAGTGCAGGCACTGGAAGAAGCCAACCTCACTTGCCCACACTGTGGCGAGCCCATCACCCTGCTGCTCGACCTGAGCGGCGGCAGCCAGTCCTATACCGAGGATTGCGAGATCTGCTGCCAGCCGATTCTGGTCAGTCTGTGGATTGATGAGCACAGCGAAGAAGTCCATATCGACCTGCGTCGGGAACAGGACTGATGCAGCGCGTCTACCGCCCGGCCGACCTGGCCGAAGCCGACCTGCTGTGCGCAATGCTTGCCGATCACCATATCCCCAGCCATGTCAGCGGACGCTATCTGCAAGGCGCGATCGGCGACTTGCCGGTGCACGACCTGCTGGGCTTGTGGGTGCAGGATGAAGATCAGGCCCGCAGCGAGCAACTGATTCAGCAGTACCTCAGCGCTACCCCGGTTGACGACGATGACAGCTGGCAGGCCAGTGCGGAGCAGCAACCATGAGTGGCCGACTTGCCCAATTCAGCCCGCCACACAGCAACCTGCCCACCGACTGGAAACCCAGCTGGAACCTGGCCCCGGGCAAACCGCTGCTGATCCTGCGCAAGCAGGCCGGGCAGATAGAGTGTGTACAGGCGCTGTGGAACCTTACCCCAAGCTGGCTCACCGACCTCAGCCGCGCCAGCTTTTCCGCCCGCGCCGAATACCTGCATGAAAAGCCCATGTTCCGTCAGGCCTTCGCCCAGCGGCGTTGCCTGATCCCGGTTGATGGCTATTTTCTCTGGTTGCAACAGGGAGCGCGCAAGCAACCCTGGTACCTGCGCAGAAAGGAAGGTGGCCTGGCACTGGCGGGGCTATGGGAGCGCTACCAGCTTGATGACGGCCAATTCTGGGACAGCTGCGCCCTGATCACGGTGCCCGCCAAGGGGCTGGCCAGCCGCCTTGGTGATCGTATGCCGGCAGCGCTGAACAGCGGCGAGCAGGCTATCTGGCTGGCCGAGCGTACCGCGGTCAGCGCCCTGCAGCCGCTGCTGTTGAACGCCGAGGGGCGTATCGAAATGACCTACCCGGTCAACCCGGCGGTCAGCAACCCGGCCACCGTCGGGCCGCATTGCTGCAACCCGAGCGGCGCTGCTCAGACCTTGAACTGATTGATCAGCCGGCGCTGGTGCTCGGCCAGCTTGGTCAGTGACCCACTGGCCTGAGAGGCTTCATCCGCGCCCTTGGCTACCGCCTTGGCCACCGTATCGATGGTGGTCACATTGCGGTTGATGTCCTCGGCCACCGCGCTTTGCTCCTCGGCCGCACTGGCGATCTGGTTGTTCATGTCATTGATCACCGACACCGCCTGGGTGATCGAGGTCAGCGCCGCATCGGCCTCTTCTGCCTGCAACACACTCTGATCGGTGCGCGCACGGCTCTGCTCCATCACTTTCACGGTCTCGCGGGTGCCGTTTTGCAGCTGCTCGATCATGTGCTGAATCTCTTCAGTCGAGCTTTGGGTCTTCTGCGCCAGGTTGCGCACTTCATCGGCCACCACGGCAAAGCCGCGGCCTTGTTCGCCAGCACGGGCCGCCTCAATGGCAGCGTTAAGGGCCAGCAGGTTGGTCTGCTCGGCAATGCCACGAATGGTGTCGAGGATACCGGTGATGTTTTCGCTATTACGCGCCAGGGCCTGAACGCTGTCCACCGCACGCTGGATATCCTGCGACAGGCTCTGGATGGTTTCGGAGGTCGCTCTGACCACTTCACGGCCGTGGCTGGCAGAGCCGTCCGCATTGTGCGCGGCAGTGGCAGCCTGGGAGGCGTTGCGCGCCACGTCCTGAGCGGTGGCGGTCATTTCGGTCACAGCGGTGGCAACCAGATCAATCTCGCTGAGCTGACGCTGCACACCGTCGTTGGTGCGCATGGCGATATCCGCCGTATGCTCGGAGGCATCGGTCACCTGCTGCACCGAACCAACCACCTCGCGAATCATGCCCTGCAATTTGTCCAGGAAGGCATTGAAGCCACGGGCAATATCGCCCAGCTCGTCCGCTCGATCAGCCGCCAGACGCTTGGTCAGATCCCCTTCACCCTTGGCGATATCATCCAGCATTGCCACCAGCTGACGGGCCGGCTTGGCCAGGCTGTAGGCCAGCAGCACCATCACGATCAGTCCGGCCACCGCCACCAGCAAGCCGATACCCGCCAACAGCAGCGAGTCCTGGACACGCATATCGGTGAGGTCGCTGTCCAACTGGTTGAACTCCGCCATGACCACGTCCAGCGGCAGTTTGATGACCAGCGCCCAGCGTACATCAGTACCGTCCAGGGTGATCGGCATGATCAGCTGCATATGATCAGCGCCTTCGTGATCCAGCTCAAAGAGCGGCTCGCTGCCCAATCGGGCGATACTCTCAAGCTCTTGTTTGTCCAGCACGGTAGCGGCCTGATCGCCCGGCTTGGCGCCCTCTCCGGTGTAGGCAACCAGACGCCCGGTCGAGCTGACCAGCGCCTGCTCACCGGCGCCGCCGTACAAGTCCTCGTCACTTTCATGCAGCATACCCTGCAAAAAATCCATGGAGAGGTCGGCACCGGCAACCCCCATGAACTCACCATCGCTGATGATCGGCACGGTGAACGACGAGAGCAGAACGGTCTTGCCGCCAACCTCGTAAGGTGCCGGGTCAATCACGCAGGGGCGCAGGGTTTCGCGCGGGCACAGATAGTATTCGCCGGTTCTGACGCCGTTATCGAGAATGGTCTCGTCCTCGAGATCGCCCAAGGCTTCGAGCGACAGCTCACCGTTCTCGTTTCTGAACCACAACGGCATGTAGCGGCCAGTGCCGTTATAGCCGTCAGTTTCGATACCTTCAAAAAAACTGTCGAGGTTATCCAGGGAGTTGGGCTCCCAGCCCACATAGGCATCCCACAGGGTCGGATTCTGCTCCAGCGTCATGCGGATGACGCGGGTCATTTCTTCACGTCCCATCATCAGCGCCGGCATGCCATCACCCTGAATCTGGCCCAGCATGGAATTGAGCTGCGCCAACTGCGAAGCCACAGCCAGCGGATACTCAAGATGGCGACGAATGCGCGCCTGCTCGCCAGAGGCAATCGCCTGAACCCGATCCTTGACCAACTCGTCGATCAACACCCGTGAACGATCCTGCACGTGCTGCTGACTACGCTCCGCCGAGTAGACCGAATAGAGCGTCATCACGCCAACGGCAATAAACAGACAGGCACCCGCCAAAACGGCGATGGACAGCTGAATGGACCTGAATTTCATGGATTACCTCTACTCGGGGGCTGCAGGGCGTCGAACGATACCGGTTCATCGGGTATATCGGCCAGCAATAAAAAAACTGCAGTCATGCGCATACTTTGCCGCAATTTCGCTGTCCCAACCTTTACGCTGCGCCTGTCCGGCAGCAGCTAAGGCTGGAATATTCCAGCACATCCAACTTCTGTCAGGAGCATAGATCATGAAGCAAGCACTGGTGATTTTGCTGTTTACGCTGTTTGGTGCCGCAGGGCTGACTGGCTGCAACACGGTTGCCGGCGTCGGCGAAGACGTTCAAGCGGTGGGTGACGGCATTCAGGATGCCGCCGACTAGCGGCGCGCGTTGCAAAGAACCACCCGGGGGCCTACCCAGAGCTCTGCCGTAACGGCGCCAAGCCGGCATGCAGAGCTCTGGGCAGGCCCTGAACGTGACACAGATAACACAGCTGGCTTTTCACCAGCAGGCCCGCGTCTGTTACCCTTGCGGCACGATCAGGGCACGCGTCTGGGGCGGTATTGCACGACGCCACCAGCGACCGGTCGTAATCATAGTCGGGCTGCCCACGCCCCTTTTCCATTTCACCAGACATCAAGGAAGTATCTGCCATGCGACTGCGTTTTATCCTCTGCCTGCCCCTCGTTCTGCTGGTCGGCTGCCAGAGCGTTCAGACCACCCAGGGCGGTAATGTTGGCGTCAACCGCACCCAGTACATGATGGGCGGGCTGTCAGCCGAAGAGGTTAACCAGATGGCAGACGAGGCCTATCAGGAGACCCTGGCAGAAGCCAAAAAGCAGGGCCTGCTCAATACCAACGCAGCCACCGTGCGTCGCCTCAACACCATCGCCGCCGAGTTGATCAAGGAAGTCCCGAATTTCCGTGCTGATGCCAGCAGCTGGGACTGGGAAGTCAACCTGATCAAGGACGACCAGCTGAACGCCAGCTGCGCGCCCGGCGGCAAGATCCTGTTCTACTCCGGCATCATCGATCGACTGGAGCTTAGCGACGATGAAATCGCCCAGATCATGGGGCATGAAATTGCCCATGCCCTGCGCGAACACGGCCGCGAAGCCATCTCTCGCGCCTACGTGACCCAGATGGGCACGCAGTTGGCAGGCGCCCTGTTCGGGCTGGGTGAGGCCGGCAACCAGGCCGCTCAAATGGCAGTGCAGTACGGCCTGACCCTGCCCAACAGCCGCTCCAACGAAAGCGAGGCCGACCTCATCGGCCTGGAACTGGCTGCCCGCGCCGGCTACAACCCTCAGGCCGCTGTCAGCCTCTGGCAGAAAATGCAGACCGCCTCCCAGGGCGAGCCGCCAGCGTTCATGAGCACCCACCCCTCCTCTGCCGGCCGCATCCAGGCATTGCAGGCAGCAGCGCCTCAAGTGCAGCCGCTGTACGAAGCCGCCAAATAAGCAGGTTCCGACCGGCGCAGCAGCAGCTCCGCCGGTCGGAAAGCCGCAAAGACGCTAGTCAATCGCCGCAAAACCGGTACAATTGCGCGCCGTTCGACCCCGAACGATATGGGTTCCCTCACCCCATTTGACAAAACGGCGGGCCAACAGGCTCGAATCGTAAAAAAGGACAGACCATGACCGCACTTACGTCCGGCATGCAGCGCCGCGCGCTTGCACTGCTGATCAGCTTTCACATCCTTATCATCATCGCCAGCAACTACCTGGTGCAGTTGCCGATCACCCTGTTCGGCTACCACACCACCTGGGGCGCCTTCAGCTTTCCATTCATCTTCCTGGCTACCGACCTGACCGTTCGCCTGCTCGGCAAACAGGCTGCTCGCCGCGTTATCGCACGCGTTATGCTGCCTGCCCTGGTCGCGTCCTACGTGGTGTCGGTGGTATTTCAGGAAGGCAGTTATCGCGGCATCGACGCACTGCTGTCGTTCAACGACTTTGTGCTGCGCATTTCGCTGGCCAGCTTTGTCGCCTACGTGATCGGTCAGTTGCTGGATATTCAGGTGTTCGACCGCCTGCGTCGCATCAAGGCCTGGTGGATTGCGCCGAGCCTGTCGACCGTGCTGGGCAACCTGGCCGACACCTTTGCCTTCTTCTCGGTCGCCTTCTGGCACAGCAGCAACCCGTTCATGGCCGAACACTGGGTCGAGATTGCCACCGTCGACTACGCGATCAAGTTGATCATCAGCATGCTGCTGTTCCTGCCGCTGTATGGCGTGCTGCTGCGTACCCTGATGAATCGCCTTGGCGGTCCTGCTGCGCCAAAGGCTGCCTGACCAAAAGAGCAGCTACTCTGCGCTGGCGTCGACCTACGGCAGCCAGCCGGCCCAGCCCAACAGCAGACCTGCTGCGCCGCACAGCAGCAGCGTCTGCAACGCCGTCCAGCCGCGCCAGAACACCAGCACCCCGGCGACTGCGGCAATACCCAGCGCCAGCCAGTCAGGGCCATGCCCCTGAGGCATGAAGACATGCCAGGCAAAGAACAGCGCCAGGTTCAGGATCACCCCTACCACGGCAGCGCTGACCGCCGTCAGCGGCGCACTGAAGCCCAGTTCGCCGCGGGTAGCCTCAATCAGCGGGGCGCCACCCAGCACAAATAGAAACGACGGCAGAAAGGTAAACCAGCAGACCAGTAGCGCCGCCAGCACGCCGCCAGCCAGCAGCTGATCCGGCCCCAACACCTGCCCCAGATAGCCGCCGACAAAGGCAACAAAAACCACCACCATGATCAGCGGGCCCGGCGTACTCTCGCCCAGTGCCAAACCATCGATCATCTGCAGCGGTGACAACCAGCCAAACTGCACCACCGCGCCCTGGTACACATAGGGCAGCACTGCGTAGGCACCACCAAAGGTCAGCAGCGCCGCCTTGGTAAAGAACCAGGCCATCTGCGTCAGGGTACCGTCCCAGCCAACAGCGGCCGTCAATACCAGCATCGGCAAACACCAGAGCACAGCGCCCAGCACAATCAGACGGGCCAGACGCAAGCGGCTGAAACGGGCGTGCTCGGGGGTCGGGGTATTGTCGTCGATCAGCGCCGGCGCTCCCCCTGCGGCAGCAGTCTCGCCGCCATCATTGGAGAAAGCTGCCGGGCAGCAGCGCGCGCCCAGCGCGCCGGCCAGCGCCGCACCCAGCACAATCAGCGGAAATGGCACACGCAGGAAAAAGATGGCAGCAAAGGCCAGCGCCGCAATCGCCCATAACCAGCGATTGCGCAGCACCCGACCGCCGATGCGCCAGGCCGCCTGAAACACCACAACCACCACCGCGGGCTTGATGGCGTAGAAAAGCCCGGCCACCAAGGGTACCTGACCAAACACCAGGTACACCCAGGCCAGCAGTATCAGCAGCAGTAGCGAGGGCACGATGAACAACAGCCCAGCGGCCACACCACCCCAGGTGCGGTGCAGTAACCAGCCCAGGTAGGTCGCCAACTGCTGCGCCTCAGGGCCCGGCAGCAGCATGCAGTAGTTCAGTGCATGCAGAAAGCGCCGCTCCGACAGCCAGCGCCGCCGGGTGACCAGCTCCTCGTGCATCAGGGCAATCTGCCCGGCCGGGCCGCCAAAGCTGATAAAGCCCAGTTTCAGCCAGAACAGCAGCGCCTGACGCAGCGATGCCTGCGCCACTGGCTGCCCTGCAGCCCCTGTCCGGGATGAATCCATGCCAGCGTATCTCCTGTTCTCATTGGCACCAGTGTCCACAGAGCATGCCAACCTCAGATTGCAACCTGATTGCAATCTGACTGAAAAATAGCGCTAGCGGAATAGCATCGGCAGAGGCATTATTTCGCCATCGCAGGCACTGCCTCGCGGCCCTCCTCGGCATGGATGCCCCGATACTCTGCCCTGTTTTCCTGTTTCCCGGCGTTTCGACGCTGGCGCTTTCGTGCGCCAGCTGCCAGCGCCGTCAAGCAACCAAGAGCATCACCCACAAAAAAAGGATGGACCCCGATGTTGATCAGAAACACGCTTTTCTCTGCCGTACTCGTTGCCGCCGCCATGGCCACAGGCTGCGCCAGCATCAACAAGGCGCCCGGCGCCATGAACACCGAAGCCAAGCAGTTCAACACCCACCCGGATTACGCCCAAGTTTACGTCTACCGCAATGAAACCCTTGGCGCCGCACTCTCCATGCCGGTATCGGTGAATGGCAGACAGGCCGGCACCACCGGGCCCAAGTCATTCTTCCGCTTCCAGCTCGAACCGGGTCAGCACACCATCAGCTCACAAAATGGCGCCTCGTCGCTGTTGCTCAATACCGAAGCCAACCGTAACTACTTTGTCTGGCAGGAAGTAAAAATGGGCCTGGTCTCCGGTGGCTCCAAGCTGCAGGTTGTCAGCGAGCAACAGGGCCGCGCCGGCGTTCAGCAGTGCACCATGATCAAGAGCAACCTCTGAGACGCTAGCCTGCAGACCGTCAGCACATCAGGCTGTCGGTCTGCTCCCCCGCATCACAACATGACCTAGGCTGAGGCGCCCTCGGCGTCCTGCCGGACAATCTCGCGCAACGCCTGCACCAGATAGTCCGGCTCCTGCGCACCTGAGATCAAATAGCGGCCATTGATCACAAAGGCCGGCACGGACGAGATACCGGCTTGCTGCCACTTGGCCTCATCGGCGCGCACGATGTCGACAAAGCGGTCACTGTCCAGCACCTGCTCGGCCTCTGCCGCATCCAGCCCTGCCGCGCGCACCGCCTCCAGCAATACGTCTTTATCGCTGACGTTTTTGGCCTCGCCAAAGTAGGCATCAAACAGCGCCTGCTTCATCGCCGTCTGCCGGCCATGCTCGGCCGCCCATTTGACCAGCCGATGCCCATCAAAGGTGTTGGCGGTGCTGCGTTCCTGCATGTGGGTAAAGTTCAGCCCCAGATCGGTGGCGATACGGATCATGTTGTCCTGCGCTGCCCGCATCTCGGCTTCGCTGCGGCCGTATTTGCGCGACAGCGCCTCGACGATGGGCATGGGCTGCTGGTTCGGATCCGGGTTGAGTTCAAAGGCATGCCACTCAACCTGCCCCTCAATCTCACCTTTGAGCGTGGTCAACGCCCGTTCCAGGCGGGCGTAGCCGATGGCGCACCAGGGGCAGGCAATGTCGGAAACGATATCAATGGTCAGGCTTTGCATGGGCTTGCTCGCATCAGTCAAAAGTCAGTGCTCAGCGTACACCCTTGCCAGCCGGCTTTCACAGCGCATCAGCCGCTGCTATAACAGCGAATAACTCCAAAACCGGAATCTGCCATGCTGCAACTACGCCCCAACTGCGAGTGCTGCGACACAGACCTGCCAGCCGATGCCGGCGACGCCCTGATCTGCAGCTTTGAATGCACCTTTTGCCGCGACTGCGCCGAGCAGCGCTTTGCCGGGCGCTGCCCCAACTGTAGCGGCGACCTTGTCACCCGCCCCACGCGCCCCGCATCGCTGCTGCAACGCTACCCTGCCAGCACCGAGCGCGTACTCAAGGCGCACGATCGCTGATGAGCCTTGCGGCCCTGCTGTCGCTGTTTATGGCCCTGATCGCCCTCGCGCTGCTGCCCAGCAGCAGTGTTGCCCTGGTGGTAGCACGCAGCGCCGAGCGGGGTGTCAGCCACGGCCTGGCCGCTGCAGTTGGCATTACGCTGGCGGACCTGCTGCTGGCGGCTCTGGCCCTGGCCGGCTGGCAGGCGGTGATGGAGAGCCTTGGCTGGCTATTCCAATTGCTCCGCTGGCTGGCGGCTGTCTACCTTATCTGGTTTGGCTGGACGCTCTGGCGCAGCCGACCGGCACCATGCTCAACACCCGCCGTCACCGGCAGCCTGCACACAAGCCTGCTGGCCGGCCTGATGCTGACCCTCGGCGATATCAAGGCATTGGTGTTTTATGCCAGCTTTTTCCCACTGTTTATCACCGCCCCACTGTCACCGCTGCTGTGTCTGCAGGTACTGGGCACCACTGCAGCCGCGCTGTTGCTGGTCAAGGGGCTATACGCGGTGCTCGGCAGCCGGCTGTCTAGGCCACTGAATCAGCCCGCCGCGCGCAAACTCGGGGGCGGTTTGATGGTTGGTTGCGGCCTGTGGCTTGCCAGTCGCTAGACATTAGTCGTAGACCCGCTACCGCCGCGCTGAACTATAGTGGTGGGTGGCTTGCCTGAGACAAAGGCACGCCCTTAAAACAAGACCCAACCGCACAGGAGCCCCACCCCATGAGCGCAGCGATCCTTCTGCTGATCGGGCTGGTAATGATGTCCCTCGGGTACCTCATCTACTCACGCTTTATCGCCCAGCGTATTTACCGCCTTGACCCTGACTTTCGCACTCCGGCGCACGAATTCGAAGATGGCATCGACTTCGTCCCGACCAACCGCTTCGTTCTCTGGGGCCACCATTTCACCTCGGTTGCCGGCGCCGCGCCTATCGTCGGTCCGGCCATTGCCGTTATCTGGGGCTGGCTGCCGGCCTTTCTCTGGGTGGTCATGGGCACCATCTTCTTCGCTGGCGTGCACGACATGGGCGCCATCTGGGCCAGTGTGCGCAACAAGGCGAAATCGGTCGGTTCGCTGACCGGCGATGTAGTCGGCAAGCGCGCGCGCAGCATTTTCATGATCGTCATCTTCCTGGTGCTGCTGATGGTCAACGCGGTATTCGCCGTGGTGATCGCCAAGCTGATGATGAACTTCCCTACTGCGGTGCTGCCGGTGTGGGGCGCCATCGTCGTGGCCCTGATCGTCGGCCAGTTGATCTATCGCCGCATCGTCAGCCTGCCGGTGGTCTCGGTGATTGGCGTGGTCGCGCTGTATGCGCTGATCTGGGCCGGCCCCAGCGTGCCGATTCAGATGCCCGCCGAGGTGGCCGGCATGTCCGGCAACGCGGTGTGGATTCTGCTGCTGTTCCTGTATGCCGGCATCGCCTCGGTCCTGCCGGTGTGGATGCTGCTGCAGCCGCGTGACTACATCAACGGCCTGCAGCTGTTTGTTGGTCTGCTGATCCTCTATGGCGCCATCGCGCTGCTCAACCCGGTGCTGGTAGCGCCGATGATCAATAATGATGTGCCTGCCGGCACGCCGTCGCTGTTGCCACTGCTGTTCGTGACCATTGCCTGCGGGGCCATTTCCGGCTTCCACGGGCTGGTCGCATCCGGCACCACCTCCAAGCAGCTGAACAAGGAAACCGACGCCCGCTTTGTTGGTTACTTCGGCGCCATCGGCGAAGGCTGCCTGTCACTGGCAGCGATTCTGGTCGCCTGCGCCGGTTTTGCCAGCCTGGCAGACTGGAAGGCCATGTACTCGGCCTTCGGTCAGGGCGGTGTCACAGCCTTCGTTGAAGGCGGCGCTTACGTGATCCACAACGGCCTCGGTCTGCCGCAGGTTACAGCAGCAACGCTGCTGACAGTCATGGCTGCGCTGTTCGCAGGCACTACCATGGACACCGGCCTGCGCCTGCAGCGTTACATCTTCCAGGAATGGGGCGAGATCTATAACCAGCCCTGGATGAAAAAGCCGCTGCCAGCCACGCTGCTGGCCATCGGCACCTGCCTGCTGCTGGCCTTTGGCGCCGGCGGTGCAGACGGCTCCGGCGGCATGATCATCTGGCCGCTGTTTGGCACCACCAACCAACTGCTGGCTGGCCTGACGCTCCTGGTGATCACCGTCATGCTGGTGCACATGCGCCGCCCCATGTGGTACACCCTGCTGCCGCTGTGCTTCCTGCTGCTGATGACCGTGCTGGCCCTGGTGCTGCAACTCAAGACCTTCTATGCGCAGGAAAACTACTTCCTGCTGGGGCTGGATATAGTCGTACTGGTAGCGGCGATTCTGGTGGCGCTGGAGTGCGCGGCGGCGCTGAAACGCCACCGGGCGCTGGCGGCAGCGGAACAGCCTGATGCCGACTAAACGCAGCGACAACTGGCGGGCCTGGCTGAGCCAGGCCCGCTTCTTTCTCGAAGAGAGCTACAGCGCGCGCTATCGCGGCGCCATTGCCCGCAGTCGCCGGGACCACGATGACCTGTTCATGCTGCTGGTGTTCGGCGAAATGATGGGCGTGCCCAATCCGGCGGCCTACTACACGCTGGAGCTCCAACCGCTGCTGCTGGAGCGTTTCCATGACTGGCACCGACGCATGGGCATGGAGCACTCGCCGCTCGACCATTTTCGTTGCTGCTGAAACGGGAGAACCGTTATTTCCACCGATCTATCCAACCTGCTTGAGCGCCGACTGATCTGGGTCGGCGGCAAGGGCGGCGTGGGCAAAACCAGCGTATCAGCCGCCCTCGCCGTGCTTGCCGCCCAGCGCGGCAAACGCTGCCTGGTGGTGTCCACCGACCCGGCCCACAGCCTGGGCGATGTTTTTGCCCGAGCGCTCGATGACAGCCCCCGTCGCCTGCAGCCCAACCTCGATGCCATGGAGATTGACCCCGATGCCGAGGTGGACGCTCACCTGGCCCGCGTCATCGACCAGATGCGCAAACTGGCCGCACCAGAGATGCTGCAGGAGCTGACGCGTCAGATGCAATTGACCCGGCATTCGCCCGGCACCCAGGAGGCGGCACTGCTGGAGCGCATCGCGCGGCTGGTAACGGCGCCCCCGGACGATTACGACCTGATCATCTTTGATACGGCGCCCACCGGCCACACCCTGCGACTGCTCACACTGCCCGAGTCAATGGCCGCCTGGACCGACGGGCTGCTCAGCCACAATCGCAAGTCAGCTGAGCTAAGCAAGGTACTGCAGCACCTGACCCCGCGCAGCGGGCGTGACGTGGCTAACCCGCTGGCCGATCCAAACGAGGATCAGCTCAGCGGCCTGGACCGCCGCAGCCGGGACATTGCCGATACCCTGCGCACCCGGCGCCGCCTGTTTCATCAGGCCCGCCGCCATTTGGAAGATCCGGCCCAGAGCGGCTTCTTGTTCGTGCTGACGCCGGAGAAGCTACCGATTCTGGAGACCGAGCGCGCAGTACAGGCGTTGGGTGAGGCGGGTATTCCGGTGGTCGCCACCCTGGTCAACCGGGTTATTCCGGCCAACGCCGATGGCGCTTTCTTACAGCGCCGCCGCGATCAGGAGGCGCAGTACCTGCAACAGATCGAGGCCTCCTTTGCAGCACTGCCGCGCCCGCAGCTGCCCTGGCTGGAGACCGACGTGCAGGATATCCCCGCCCTTGAGCAGGTCGCCGCACTGCTGGCGGCGCAGGGTTTCTAGGGTCTGTTGCCGTTTCGTTCTCCCGTCTGTTGCTGCCTGTAAAGCCGGCAATCAAGGAGAGGGGAGCGTAGTTTGTTCAGCACATCCCTGTGCCTCACCCCTTCGGGGCTAGCGCACAAAAACGCTCCCTGCGCTTTTGTGGTCATTCCAAATAAACGACGAACGACGCGGAATGGCGGCTTTACAGGCGCAACCTCGGCGGCCCCACCCGCAGGGCCAGGGCCATTTTTCGGCCATGCTGCGTTGTCGGTCGCTTATGTGGAGCGACCACACCGCACTCCCTCCGCCTTGCCTGGCCGAAAAATGGCCTCCGGCAGGCGGGTGAACGAAACGGCAACAGACCCTAGGCGCCGTCAGCAGCCAAGCACGCTTTACTGCAGCCGCAGCGGCTGGCCGGCCGCGCGGCGCACCTCCTGCCACTGCTCCAGTGTCTGCGCGGCCTGCTCGCCGGGCAGCGAGCCCAGAATCTCGAAATAGTCCTGACGCAGCGGGTCTGCCATCACCTCGGCGCGTGGTTTGATGCGCACGGCGTAGACCGTTTGCAGGTTCTGGTGATCAAAGGCTCGCCAGGTCTGCGTGTCTTTCAGCAGCTCATAGCTGTGCCCTTCCAGCGCACGAATCAGCGCCTCGCTGTCCAGCGAGCCAGTACGAGTGACCGCATCCGCCCACTGATAGACGATGCTGTACGCCGAGGCAGCAGAGCTGGAAGGATAGGTTTCATAGCGAGCGGCAAAGTCGCGAACAAAAGCCTCGCCACGGGCATAGCCAAACTGCTGCGGCACATTCCAGGCCCAGGGCACTGCCCCCATGACCCCGGCCATCACCGCCGGGCCTGCCTGCTCCACCATACTCAGCGTCAGGTTGGGCACCACGATCTGCACGTTCTCAAAGCCGAGCTGCCGGGCGATGCCCATGGCCTTGACCATCTGCTCGCCAAACAACACCAGCACCAGCACTTCCGGCTCCGCTTCCTTGGCTTTTTGCAGCGCCTCGCGCAGCTCACGCAGCGACGCATTAGGGAAAGGCACCAGGGTCGCGCCATGGGTCTCGGCGGACGCGGTGTCGGTAAAGTGGCGCATCGACTGCTCGGTGCTGTGGCCCCAGGTGTAATCGGCGGTGACGTAGTAATAACGCTTGCCGGCAAACTGCTCCTGTAACTGGGCGGACAGTACCCGCGCCGCCATCCAGGCGTTGTAGCTCTCGCGGAACATATAGCGATGACCGGCCGCGCCGGTCGTGTCGTTGGAATAGGTGAGGGTGCCGAAGTACAACAGACCACGCTCGCGGGCGCGCTGCCCGGCAGCGATGGCAACCGCACTGGAGGCGCCACCAAAGAGCATCCGCGCCCCTTCCCCCGCCAGCTCATCGACGTTGCGCTGCGCACGCTCAGGGTTGGACGCCGAATCGCGCTCCAGCAGTTCCAGCGGGCGCCCCAGCACGCCACCGGCTTGATTGATTTCCTCCACTGCCAGCAGCGCACCGCGCATCTGCATCAGGCCCTCCTGGGCGTACTGGCCGGTTCGCGGCAAGTTCATACCAAGGGCGATGGGATCGGCAGCAAAAGCGAAGCTGCTCCAGCCAAACATCAACGGCAGCAGCAGGCGGCGGGACAGGCGGGTGACAACTGAGTTCATGACAGACATCCTTGCATCGGCAGCACAGATTATGGGTTTTGGAGTGTGTAAACGTGCTGATCCAGGTCATAGGTAACACAGCTAGATGACAACCTGCAGTGTTCTTTGGTCGCACTAACTCGCTGGCGGCCAACCTGGCTTGGTGCTATACAGAGCAGTTGATATCACCACCACGGAAGGTTCAGCTGATGCCCACAGCTACGGATACCCTGGCCAACGCCCACGCCATACTCGCCGGCGCGCAGGACAAGATTGATCAACTGCGCAACATCAATCCTTTTTTCATCGACCTGTCACTACGCGAAAACCCGGTTGGCGCACGGGTTGGCCAAACCCTGCAGGACAAGCTGGCTATTCTGCCCAAGGTGCGCGAGTTCGGCTTTGGCAGCATTCTGCTGGGCACCCTCGACTACTCCATGCCAGACGAGCTGGAGGTCGACGACGACTTCATGATGTACCTGCGTGACCAGCAGATCGACATGACCGGCTGCTACGCCTTCACCGACATCGGCCTGGTCAACGACAACGGCGAGTTCACCCCCTCCCCCTCGATGCTCAAGCTGCGCAACTACGGCGTGCCCAATACCCTGCACGAGATTTACCTGAGCCCGGACGGCATGAGCGGCCAGTACGACTTTGCCACCCTGCGGCGCAGCCTGCCGGCCAGCATTGCCTGGCTGCAGCAGAACATTCGCGGTGATAACGGCGGCGCAACCAAGATTCTGATCAATGTCGTCGACGGCTGCGATGCCTTTGCCGAAAACCCGAACGAGACCATTGAGATTCTTCAGCTGCTCGCCCAGCAGCCCATTTTTGGCCTGAGCATGGAAGATGACCGCGGCACCTACCTGCCATTTCAGGTTGGCGCCTTTGTCGCCGTTGCACGCAGCTGCTTGCCTAGCCCCCTCAAGCTGCTGGTACACATGCATGCCGGCGGCGGGTTCGAGAACGCCTCAGTGCTGGAAGCGCTCCTCAACGGTGCAGACGGCGCCTGGGGCGGCCTGCCCAAGCGCGCGGCCATCATCGGCCACGCCTCTCTCGGCGAGCTGATCGCCAACCTGGTACGCGTTGGCAACCCGCACATGGCCCAGACCTATCAACTTGATCAACTGCTGCCGCTGGCCACCGGCCTGCAGGTGCTGGACGAAGAAGAGGCGGTACCGGATGACCTGCCCATTCTCGGCCACAACGCCTATCGCTTGCCGCTGAGCTTTTTCCGCCAGCGGCCGGACCGCTTCATGGACCTGATACCCGAGGCCATTGGCGGCACCTATCGCTACCGTATCTGCCCGGTTGTCAGTGACTCGGCTGTCATCGCCGGACGCCTCGCAGAGGTCACCGGTGAACCAGCAAGCAACTTTGCGCAGCCCATTCTGGAGCAGATGATTCGGCTGATGCGCCGGGAGCTACGAGCAGGCGAGCGCATCGTCTATGACCAGCCAGAGCAGTTGATGGCGCTGTATCAACGGGCAATACACAGCCTCGCGGACACACAACCGCCACAGTAAAAGGCCATAATGGCCACTTGGCATGAAGCCTGCTAACTGTTATCAGTGACCGATTGACACCATTTGCCAGAAGAGATGCGACCATGACCGACATCGCCACCGAAATTGCTCAGGACAGCGCGGTCTACAAAACCCTGCTCGAATCGACCAAGGCCATTCCGTGGAAGATCGACTGGAAGACCATGGCTTTCACCTATATCGGTCCGCAAATCGAGCACCTGCTGGGCTGGCGCCAGGACAGCTGGCTGAGCGTGGATGACTGGGCCACACGCATGCACCCGGAAGACCGCGAGTGGGTGGTCAACTTCTGCGTATCCCAGTCACAGTCGGGTACCGACCACGAGGCGGACTACCGCGCCCTGACAGCCGACGGGGATTACGTCTGGATTCGTGATGTGGTGCATGTAGCGCGGGACGAGAACGGCGAGGTAGAAGCACTGATCGGCTTCATGTTCGACATCAGTGAGCGCAAGAAAACCGAAGAGAAGCTCAAAGCACTGCAACGAGAGCTCGAAGAGCTGTCGTTCAAGGACGGTCTGACCGGCGTTGCCAACCGCCGCATGTTCGACTCCATCCTGCAACTGGAATGGACCAATGCACGCCGCAACGGCCAACCCCTGTCAGTGATCCTGCTGGATATCGACTTCTTCAAGCAGTACAACGACCACTACGGCCACATTGCCGGCGATGACTGCCTCAAGCGCGTGGCCAAGGTGCTCAGCGGGGCCGCAGCACGGGCCCGGGACTTTTTTGCCCGCTACGGCGGCGAGGAGTTCATTCTGGTATTGCCGGAGACCGACGCCAAGGCAGCCGAACGGGTAGCCGAGCGCTGCCGAGCGCTGCTGTTCAAGGAGCAGATTACGCACGCCAACTCCCCCGCCGGCCAGATTCTGACCCTGAGCATGGGCATTGGCACCCTGATACCGAGCCAGCAGGACGATCCACGGGCCTTTCTCGACGCCGTGGATCGCAGCCTGTATCAGGCCAAGCAGCAGGGCCGCAACCGCATCGTCAACGGCAACTGAGTCAGCCAGCCGTCGTCAGCATCGGCTGAAACAGCATCCAGGCGGAGTACAGGCCCAGCAACAGGAAGGCAAAAGCGGTAATACGGCGGATCAGCGTCAGCGGCAGGCGCTCGGCCGCCACATTGCCCAGTATCACCACCGGCACGTTGGCCAACAGCATGCCGACCGTTGTCCCCAGCACGACCCAGACGTAAGCATCAAACTGCGCTGCCAGTACCACGGTCGCGATCTGCGTCTTGTCACCCATTTCAGCCAGGAAGAACGCGATCACGGTTGCCACGAAGGCGCCGTAACGCCCGACTGGCGGCGCTTCGTCTTCGTCCAATTTGTCCGGAATCAGCGTCCAGGCAGCAACCGCCAGGAAGGAAACGGCAAGGATCGCGTGCTGCCAGGTTTCATTGAGGTAATCGGCAACCAGCTGTCCGATGGCACCAGCCATCGCGTGATTGACCACTGTCGCCACCAGAATGCCCCAGATAATGGGCCACGGACGGCGAAAACGGGCAGCCAGCAGCAACGCCAGCAGTTGGGTTTTGTCGCCGATCTCAGCCAGCGTGACAATCCCGCTCGATACGAAAAAAGCTTCCACGGATTTTCCAAAGGAGGGCGGGATCAGATTCCATTGACACACGACTACCCCCGCCCTCGGCTGGTGGTCGCGTGTCAAAGGTCTCGTCAAACCCGGTACCGCACTGGGCGGTGGAGGGTCGCAAACGCCATGATCTGCGGATCAATTATGTTGACGTTTGCCAGTGCAAGCAGACGCTTGCGGAGAGACTACTCCCCTAAGACGGTCGCAACTATAACGGCATGCTGTCCGGCAATCAACCCGGCGCAACCGCCGAGTACACTTTGAAGCGGTTGTTCTCGCGCAGCACCTGGCACGGGCCGATATGCTCCTCGATCAGCGGCGGATAGCGCAAAAAGCCGTTTGCCACAATGCGCAACTCGCCGCGCGGCAGCAAGTTACGGGTGACCTGATTGAAGAAGCGCTCGGCAATGCTGGTGTCCTGGCGGATGCCGGTGTGGAACGGCGGATTGCTGATCACGGCCACAAACCGGCCATGGACGTCGCTCAGCCCATCCGAGGGGTAAACCTCTGCCTCGATGCCGTTGAGCGCCAGTGACTGCCCTGCGCAGTAGATTGCCAGCGCATCGATATCCACCAGCTCGAAGCGGCAGGCCGGGTTACGCCGCGCCATGACAATCGACAGCACGCCGGAGCCACAGCCAAAGTCGAGCACGCGCCCTTCAGGCAACGCACGCAGCTCGGCCAGCAGCAGCTCACTGCCCTCGTCCAGTCGACCGTGACTGAACACGCCGGGCAGGCTCACCAGCTGCAGCGGCAGGCCGTCAAAACTGAGTTCATACTGCTGCAGCCAGTCTTCCAGCGCGAACGGCGCTGCCGGCTGATCAACGATCACTCGCCAGAGCTGGCAGTGGCGAGCCGAGTCGAGTTTTTCCGGATGCGCGCCATAGCGGCCCAGCAGCTTCTCCGCACGGGTGATGCCGCCCTTCTTCTCGCCTACCAGATAGACTGCCTTGCCCTGCGCCAGCAACGGCAGCATCTGCGCCAGCGCATACTCAGCGCGTTCAATCGCCTTGGGCATGACCAGAATGGCCGCATCAAGGTCATCGACCTGCGGACACAGATGCGAGAACACCAGGCGATCTTCCGGCAGCGCGCCAGCCAACCCGCGGCTGGACGCGTAGTCCCAGCTCCACAGCGTCCAGTCAGCCGGCAGGCTGCGCGTCAGGCCATCGGCCGCAGGATTGACCAGCAGCAGGCGCTGACCGCTGAACAGCTCGGCGCTGCGCTCAAGAATCTGGCTGGTGTTGTCCATCGGGTTCTCCGCTGATCAAAGGGGCGCATTGTAAGGGATGTACTCATTTAGTCCACGCGCCACTCAGGTACCGCGTGGCTTGGCTCGCCGGGTGGGCTCGGCCTGCAGCGGATCATCGGGCCAATAGTGCTTGGGATAACGCCCCTTCATGTCCTTTTTCACCTCGGCATAACTGCCTTGCCAGAAGCCGGCCAAGTCTTGCGTGACCTGCACAGGGCGCTGGGCCGGCGACAGCAAATGCAGTTTGAGCGCCTGCCGCCCCCCGGCGATGCGCGGCGTATCGGCGCTGCCGAACATTTCCTGCAGACGCACCGCGAGCACCGGCGGCGTCTCACTGTAGTCGATGCGAACGCGCGAGCCAGTCGGCACCGTCCAATGCGTCGGCGCCTGCTCATCCAGCTCTTTGGGCAGCGGCCAGGGCAACAGTCCGGCGAGAATATTGCCCAGCTCCAGATTGGCGAAGTGAGCCAGCCGATTGACCTTATCCAGATACGGCGCCAGCCAGTCTTCCAGCGTAGCGAGCAAGGCGTCGTCCGATAGATCAGGCCAGCGGCTATCAGCACCTTGCGCAAGATCCAGTTCGCGCAGCAGCATGACACGCGCCTGCCATTGACGCTGCTCCGGCTTCCACGGCAACAGATTGATGCCCTGACGTCGCACCACATCACAGAGGGCACGCTGACGCTGCTCCGGCGCCACGTTCGGCAAGGCTTTACGCCGCCAGACCAGCTCGCCAATCCGCTCTTGCCGCTCGGCCATCAGGGTCTCGCTGCGGCTGTCCCATTCCAGGGTGTCACGCGTAGCCAGCATGCTCGGCTCCACTGCCAGCAAACGCTCAACGTTCAGCTCGGCGGCCATGAATATGCGCGCCTGGCGCTGACCACCCTGCCCGCCCAAAGCCGCCACGGCCAGCCACTCGCACTGCTGCAGGCGGTCGACATCAGCAAAGCCGGCAGAGCGGCCATTGGCCAGCCGGTAGTCCGAGCCCGCAGCGCCGCGGCGCTGGGCGATGCGATCCGGGTAGGCCAGCGCCAGCAGCACGCCATGCCAGTCATCACTCTGCGGATCGCTGACCGGGTCGGCACACGGCAGCCGGCTCAGCAAGCGCTTCCACTGCTCCACCAGCCGCTTGGCCCGCTGCAGCGCAGCGCGGTCTACATCCGCACCGCGCGGATCATCAAACAACGCAAGCCGATTGCCGAGATCAGCGTTGTCGGCGCGGCGCAGCAAATCACGTTCATCCACCACAGCAGCAATGCGCGCCGCCAACTCGCCGAGACCCAGGCGCTGCCCTTCGACCAGCATGTGCGCCAGCCGTGGGTGCATCGGCAAGCCCGCCAACACGCGACCATGCTCGGTCAGCTGCCAGTTGGCGCCATCGCGCACCAGCGCACCAAGGCGCTCCAGCAGCTCCCGGCCCTGCTCCAGTGCGGCGGCCGGCGGCGGGTCGAGCCAAACCAGTTCATCAGGCTGCTGAACGCCCCACTGCACTAATTGCAGCGCCAGCGGTGCCAGATCAGCCTGCAGCATCTCCGCGTCGCGCTGCGCCGCCAACTGCTCGTGCTGCTGCGCTGACCACAGCCGATAGCAAACACCCGGCTCCAGTCGCCCGGCGCGGCCAGCCCGCTGCTCGGCCGCAGCGCGGGAAACCCGGCGGGTTTGCAGGGCGCTCATACCGGACACCGGATCAAAGGCCGCCTCACGCGACAAGCCCGCATCTACCACCACGCGAATGCCTTCAATGGTCAAACTGGTCTCGGCAATCGCGGTCGCCAGCACAATTTTACGCTTGCCCTCTGGCGCTGGCGCAATCGCACGGCGCTGCGCGGCCAGATCGAGATCGCCATACAAGGGCCTGAGCAGCACGTTCGGCTGTTCGCTCAACGCCTCCTCCAACCGCGCCAGCACCCGCCGAATCTCCGCCATGCCCGGCAGAAACACCAGCACGCTGCCCGCCTCTTCATCAACCGCGCGCAGAACGGTTTGCACCACGTCTGCGTCATTCGACCGGCCCAGTGTCGCCGGGGCGCCATAACGAATATCCACCGGATACTGACGGCCCTGACTGGTGATGATCGGCGCATCGTCGAGCAGCCTGCTGACCCCGTCAGCGTCCAGTGTCGCCGACATCACCAGCAGCCGCAGCGGCGGATCATCACGCAGGTACTGCTGGGTCTGCACGCACAGCGCCAGCCCAAGATCCGCATCCAGACTGCGCTCGTGAAATTCATCGAAGATCACCACGCCAACGCCCGGCAGCTCCGGGTCATCCTGCAGCAGGCGCTGCAATATCCCCTCGGTCACCACCTCAATGCGGGTTGCCGCGCTGACCTTGCTTTCCAGCCGGATGCGATACCCGACGGTTTGCCCCACCGGCTCACCCAACAGCTCGGCCAAACGCTCAGCCGCCGCTCTGGCTGCCAGCCGGCGGGGTTCGAGCATGATGATCTTTTGCCCAGCGAGCCATTCGCACTCGAGCAACGCCAGCGGCACCTGGGTGGTTTTGCCGGCACCGGGCGGGGCCTGCAGCACCACCGAGTGCTGCGCACTGAAAGTCTGTTGAAGCTCGGGCAGTATCTGAGAAACGGGCAGGTCGTTCATGGGGCCTGGACTGACTGAAATGAGCCCGCATTATAGCGGCCACAGGCTTTCCGTCACTCGGGCCGCCCGCTATGCTAGCGCAGTTGGTTTAACCCCCCTTTTGTGAGCCCTTACCCGTGAATAGTCGCCTCAAATTGCTGTCCACCGCTGTGCTCTGCAGTGCCCTGGTCACCCAGCTCACTGCCTGTGGCACTATTTTTTACCCCGAACGCCGCGGCCAGATCAGCGGCCAGATTGACCCGGGCGTTGCCATCCTCAATGGCATTGGCCTGCTGTTCTATATCATCCCGGGGCTGATCGCCTTTGGTGTGGACTTCGCGACCGGCGCCATCTACCTGCCGAACGGCAAATACAGCGTTGCCCCGGATACCCTGCAACAGGCGGTAGACGCAGACGGAGAGGTCGACACCGCCATGCTGCAGCAGATTCTCAAGCAGGAGCTGGGCCAGGACCTGCCGCTCGCCAACGCCACCCAGATCAAGGCCGACTCACTCAGCCAGCTGGCCCTGCTGCAGCGCACCGGGCGCGGCTAATGGATAAACCGCAGGCCACAGGAGAAGAACGCGCCCGCCTGCTAAGGCTGGCTACCCGCGCCTCGGTCGCCGTTGCCCTGATTCTGATCGTGCTGAAAGCCACGGTCTGGATCAGCACCGGCTCGGTCAGCCTGCTGGCCGGCCTGATCGACTCGCTGATGGACGCCGCGGCATCGATCATCAACCTGTTTGCCGTGGGCTACGCGCTCAACCCCGCCGACAAGGAACACCGCTTTGGCCACGGCAAGGCAGAGGCGCTGGCTGGTCTGGCCCAGTCTGCCTTTATCACCGGGTCAGCCGTGCTGGTGCTGCTGCAGGGCGTTAACCGGCTGCTCAACCCAGAGCCGCTGGACACCGCCTGGGCCGGTGTGGCCGTGATGGTGCTTTCCATCGCAGCCACCCTTGGCCTGCTGGCCATTCAGAAACACGTGATCGCCCGCACCAACTCCACCGCCGTTGGCGCCGACTCCCTGCACTACCGCTCTGACCTGCTGCTGAACCTCAGCATCATCATCGCGCTGCTGCTCGCCCACTTCGGCATTCAGCAGGCAGATGCGTTGTTCGGCCTGGGCATTGCGCTGTTCATCGGCTATGGCGCCGTGCGTATCGGGCTGGATGCCATCCAGATTCTGATGGACCATGAACTACCCGACGAGGTACGTGCCGAGGCGTTGCGCATCGCCCGCTCGGTGCCCGATGTCATCGACGTGCATGATCTGCGCACCCGCCAGTCCGGGCAGCACTGGTTTATGCAGCTGCACCTGGAGCTGCCGGCCACGCTCGCGCTGGCTGATGCCCACGAACGGGGCGAGCAAGCCCGACTGGCCATCATGGCGCGTTATCCTCAGGCCGACGTACTGGTCCACAAAGACCCGGCCTGAGCGCATAAAAAAAGGCGAGCTGCCTGCAGGGCAGCTCGCCTTTTTACGTCCCCTTCCATCCTCTTGGGATGATGCCTTTGCTCCCGTGCCTTGTGGGCTGGGTAACCGGCTTGCCGCACACCTTCTGGATGCTGTGGCTCCGCTTCGCCTTGTGGACGCAGCAGTCTGGACGACCGGCTCTGGCTGAATCTGTTGAACATGGTATCGCGACAGGCCGGACATTAATTCCCTTTATTTGCACAAATACTTGCCAACTGCGCAACAAAAAACTAAAAATCAAATAAATTCAGCAATTGGTTAAAAAACGTGGAATCACTTAACCTGGATCGGTACGACCTGAAGATCCTCGCTGCCCTGCAACACGACGCCCGCATCAGCAATCAGGAGCTGGCCGAGCGCATCGGTCTGTCACCTTCACCCTGTTCGCGCCGGGTAAAACAGCTGGAGGAAAGCGGTCTGATCCGCCGCCAGGTTGCACTGCTGGACCCGGCCAAACTGGGCCTCAAACTCACCGCCTTTGTGATGATCGGCATGGATCGCCACACCCCCGAGCGCTTCGCCGGCTTTGAGCAGGTAATCTCCCAATGTCCGGAAGTACTGGACTGCTGCCTGGTTACCGGCATGGACGCTGACTACCACCTGCGCGTGGTAGTGCCTGACATGGAGCACTACCAGCAACTGCTGCTGGGCACCCTGACGCGTATCGAAGGCGTGTCCAGCGTGCGCTCCAGCTTTGTGCTCAACCAGATCATCGCCAGCACCGAGCTGCCGCTCAAGCATCTAGGGAAGCACTGATTTATCACCGGCACGCCGGTATACTGGCGCCCCACTTTTAAGCCGGAGTCGCCTGTGACCTACGATCAGTTCGAAGCCATTGCCATGCCCCTGATGATTTTTGGCCTCGTTGCTTTTATGGGCTTTATCGTCTGGGACCTGGCAAAAAAATCCCAGGCCGGGCGCTGGGGCACCGCAGTGCTGTTTTTTGCCCTGGGCCTGGGTGTGCTGGCCTTTGTGATCAAGGAAGTGTTGATCATGGTGGTCGAACACTGACCAATTCAGCCGCTTTTCTGGCTGTTTTCCCCGCTGACCCAAAGTCTGAATCCTGATTCACTGTTGTTCTGCTGACTGACCACTGCCCCGCCAGTCAGCGCAGAACAACAAGACAATCAGGATTCACCACATGGCTTACCGCATTACCGCCCAGCGCGTAGAACGCGATCAGGCGCTGCGCGAACACATCCTCGATTGCGCCGTGCAACAAGTTGCCGACGGCGGCTTCAGTTCATTGACCATGAGCGTGCTGGCGCGTAACGCCGGCATTGCCACCGGTAGCCTGTACCGACACTTTTCCGGCAAGGGCGAGTTGGCGGCCGAGGTGTTCGTCAAGGCAACCCGCCTGGAGCTGGAAACCCTCAAGCAGCAATTTCAGGCCAAGGGCCGTGCGGTTGATCGGCTGCGCAACGGGCTGACCCAGTTTGCAGCGCGCGCCTGGCATAGCCGCCAGCTTGCCTACGCCCTGATCGCCGAACCGGCTGAGGAAGAAGTCGAAACCCGGCGCCTGCACTACCGTCAAGCGTATGCATCGCTGTACGGCGAGCTGATTGCCGAGGGCATCGCCGACGGTAGCTTTGAGGTCGAGAACATCCCCATGACATCTGCCTGCGTGGTCGGCGCCGTCGCCGAATCACTGGTCGGCCCCCTCTCCCCTCAAGCCCGCGCAGACCGCGAAAGCGGCCTGCCCAGCGAATCGCTGGAAGCCGTCACCCTCGCCATTGTTCGTTTCTGTCTGCGCGCCATCAACGCCAAGGAGGTTCCATGAGTCAGCTGCATCACTACGCCGAAACCCACGAGGTCACCAATCAGGTGCCGCCGCTGGACGGGCTTAACCTGTACCGCAGCGATCTGCCACTACAGGAATGGGTACGCCGTTATCACGGTGGCTGGGCAGACGAACAGCTCAGCGCCTACGGCCAGCTGGCGGGCGGCGCGCTGATGGAGGCAGGGTTCCTGGCCAACGAGAACAAGCCGGCGTTCAAAAGCCACGACCGCTATGGCCATCGTGTGGACCTGGTCGACTTTCACCCGGCGTACCACGAGCTGATGAGCGCTGGCATTGCCGCCGGCATCACCAGCGCGCCCTGGAATGATCCGCGCCCCGGTGCCCAGGTCGCCCGCGCCGCGACCATGTACCTGCACAACCAGGCCGAGGCCGGTACCAGCTGCCCGATGACCATGACGTACGCCTGCGTGCCTGCACTGCGCCTGCAGCCGGAGGTTGCCGAGCTGTGGCTGCCGAAGATCCTCTCCGGCCAGTACGACCCGCGCAACCTGCCTATTAAGCAGAAGACCGGCGCTACCATCGGCATGGCCATGACCGAAAAACAGGGCGGCACCGACGTGCGCGCCAACACCACCCGCGCCTACCCGGTCGGCGTCGGCGGCCCGGGGCAAGCGTATGAACTGGTCGGTCACAAGTGGTTCTGCTCAGCGCCGATGTGTGACGCCTTCCTGACCCTGGCGCAAACCGACAAGGGCCTGAGCTGCTTCCTGCTGCCACGCCATCGCCCGGACGGCAGCCGTAACGAGTTCTACGTTCAGCGCCTGAAGAACAAGCTGGGCAACTGGGCCAACGCCTCCAGCGAAGTCGAGTACCGCGGCGCGCTGGCCTGGATGATCGGGCCAGAAGGTCGCGGCGTACCAACCATCATCGAGATGGTCTCGCTGACCCGCTTCGACTGCATGATCGGCTCCAGCTCGCTGATGCGTCAGGCGCTGACGCAGGCTGCACACCACTGCGCGCACCGCACCGTCGGTACGCGGGTGCTGAGCGAGCAGCCGCTGATGCAGAACGTGCTGGCCGATCTGGCGCTGGAGAGCGAAGCGGCGCTGGCCTTGACCATGCGCATGGGGTACTCGCTGGACAACATGCATGACGAACAAGAGGACAAGTTTGCTCGTCTGGTTACCGCCATCGGCAAATACTGGATCTGCAAACGCGCCCCCGGAATGATCAACGAAGCGCAGGAATGCCTGGGCGGCGCCGGTTACGTGGAAGAGACCATTCTCCCGCGCCTGTACCGCGAAGCACCGGTCAACTCGATCTGGGAAGGCTCGGGTAATGTGCAATGCCTGGACGTGCTGCGCGCGCTATCCAAGGAGCCCGGCGTACTCGATGTCCTGTTTGCCGAACTCGGTGACGGCCACGGCTCAAGCGCGCTCAAGCAGCGCATCGAGCGCATCAAGCAGCAGTTCGCCGACACCGACGACATTCAGTACCGCGCCCGCCAGCTGACCGAAGACGTTGCCATCGCACTGCAGGCCAAGCTCCTGCTGGAAGCGGGCAACAGCACCGTCTCCGATGCGTTTATTGCCAGCCGCCTCGGCGAGCACGGGCAGGCCTACGGCACCCTGCCCCGCGGCCTGGATGTCGAAGCACTGGTCGCCCGCTCCACCCCGACAATGCTGCAGGAGTGAGCATGAGCAGAATACAGGAACAGATTGAAGACTTGGTGCGCAGCGGCTTTGCCCGCGCGCCCTTCCTTGGCGACCTTGGCGTCAAGCTGGTTGCCTGCGGCCCAGGTTGGGTGGAGACCGAACTGCCGATTCTTCACCGCCACAGCCAGCAGAACGGATTCGTTCACGCGGGCGTGCAGGGCACCATTGCCGATCACACCGCAGGTGCCGCCGCCGCGACTCTCGTGCCAGAAGGCTTTGCCCCGCTGACCGTCGAGTTCAAACTCAACCTGCTGCGCCCGGCGCTGTGTGACACCCTGCTGTGCCGCGCAGAGGTGCTCAAGCCCGGCAAACAGATCAGCGTGGTCGAGGCCGAGGTATTCGCACTGCAGGACGGCAAGAAGCGGCTGTTCAGCAAGGCCACGGTAACCATCGCCGTGGTCTCGGCCGAGGGGCTGGCCTAGCACCTCCTGACAAAGGGACAATACTCGGCCAGCAAACGCAGCCGAGCACACCAAGGAATCGCATGAAGCAACGCCCCCGCCCAGCCCAGTCACGCCCGCCGCAGCGCTTTCGCCGCAAACCTGCGCCGCCGCCAGCAGAGCCGCGCCTGATTGCACTGAACAAGCCGTTCGATGTGCTGACCCAGTTCACCGATGGCGACGGGCGGGCAACCCTGCGGGACTTTGTCGACATTGGCGGGGTGTATCCGGCGGGGAGACTCGACCGCGACAGCGAAGGCTTGCTGCTGCTGACCAACGATGGCCGCCTGCAGGCGCGCATCACCGACCCGAAGCACAAGCTGCCCAAAACCTACTGGGTACAAGTAGAGGGCGAGCCCAGCGAGCAGCAGCTGGCGCAGCTGCGCGCCGGGCCTGAGCTAAACGACGGCCCGACCCGCCCGGCAGAGGTCGAGCAAATCGAAGAACCCACGCTCTGGCCGCGCAACCCGCCAGTGCGCTTTCGCAAAAGCGTACCGACCAGTTGGTTGGCGATCACCATTCGCGAAGGCCGCAACCGCCAGGTACGCCGCATGACCGCAGCCGTTGGGCTGCCAACCCTGCGACTGGTGCGCGTGCGTATCGGCGACTGGATGCTAGGCGACCTGCAGCCGGGCCAGTGGCGTGAACTGCCAAGCGCCGACTAAAACCCGCCCATAAACTCCCATCACTCAACGAAAACAACAGGATGGACACCCCATGAACATTCCCAAGCTGCTCGCGGTCAACGCCCGCAAATTCCCTGCGGGCGAAGCCCTGATCACCGCAGACTGCCGCCTCAGCTGGTCCGAACTGCACGACCAGAGTCTGCGCCTGGCAGCACACCTGCACGAGCAGTACCAGATCAGCGCGGGCGACCGGGTCGCCCTGTACATGCCCAACAGCTATAGCTGGGTGCTGGGGTACTTTGCCGTCATCAACCTCGGCGCCATTGTGGTGCCGGTCAACGCGCGCCTGACCAGTGCCGAACTGGAATACATCCTGGGCGATTGCGACGCGCGCCTGGTCATCGCCCAGGGCGAACACGCAGATCGCGCCAGCGCGCTGTCCACCTGCCTGCGCCTGGATCAGCCAGCCGCGCAGGTAGCCGAGATGCACGCCCGCTGGCTGGTTGCCGACATGGACAGCGAGCAGCCCTGCACCCTGCTCTACACCTCCGGCACCACCGGCAAACCCAAGGGCGTGCTGTTCCACCACCACGCCCTGCTGACCGTTGCCAATTCTTCCGCACTGGAAATGAACATGCGCCCTCACAGCCGCATGCTGCACATGATGCCGCTGACTCACTCGGCGCCGCTCAACGTCTTCCTGCTGGGCGGCACCTACGTAGGCGCCGCTCACGTGGTGCTGCCAGAGTTCCATCCGACACTGCTGCTGGACACCGTCGAGAAGGAACGCACCACCCACTTCTTCGGCGCCCCGGTCGCCTTCATGATGACGGCGCAGCAGCCGGATATCGCCGAGCGCGACATCAGCTCCATGCAGTACTGGATCTACGGCGGCGGCCCCATGTCGACCGAGCAGCTGGAAATACTCGCCGACCGCATGCAGACCGACCGTCTGTACTGCGTGTACGGCCTGACCGAAGCAGGCCCGAGCGGCACCATCATGCTGCCCGAAGAGCACGCCAGCAAAGCCGGCTCCATCGGCCGACGCGGCGCGCTGCACACCGAACTGCGCATGATCGACAAGGATGGTAGGGAGGTCATCGGCGAGGGAACTGGTCAAATCCAGATTCGCACCGAAGGCATGATGCTCGGCTACTGGAACAAACCCGAAGCCACCGCAGAATGCCTGCACAGCGACGGCTGGCTGGACTCCGGCGACCTCGCCCGGCGCGACGCTGCCGGCTACTACTGGGTACTGGGCCGCGCCAAGGAGTTAATCATTTCCGGCGGTGTAAACGTCTATCCACGCGAGATTGAAGTTGCGCTGGAGGCTCACCCGAACGTGGTAGAAGTAGCCGTATTCGGCGTGCCGCACCCGCAGTGGGGAGAGACGGTAAAGGCTGTGGTGGTTGTGCGTGAGCCGGTTGCCGACCTGCACGCCGAGCTATCGGCCTATCTGGAACCGCTACTGGCCGACTACAAACGTCCGCGCCTGTACGCACAAATGGATATGCTGCCGCGCAACGCTAATGGCAAGGTGATGAAGCACCAACTGTCGTAAGGCAAACGGGGCGCCGACCGGCGCCCCGCTCAACTCAGTAGCGAATACCAAACAGCCGGAAGATAAAGCCCAAGAGCCACGCCGGACCAATCAGCAGAAACTGCACATCCTTGAAGAACGACGGCTTTTTACCCTCGATATGGTGGCCGATAAACTGACCAATCCAGGCCAGCACAAAAATTGCCACGCTGGGCCAGAACACATAGGTCATCATGCTGAGAATCAGCAGCATCACCAGGCTGACGACCAGCATGGCCGCCGCAATTTGCCAGGACAGCATGGCGTAAAACAGCAGCGAGGCCCCTACCACCAGCATCGCCACCCAGGGGTGAATGGCCCACAGCATGCCGAGCACACTGAAGGTAATCAGCGGCACGCAGATCCAATGGGTCAGCTTGTTGACCGGGTTACGGTGGCTCTCTCCGTATTCGTCAAACCATTGATCAATCGCTTTCATATACCACCTTGTTGTTAGTCTGGTTGGTGTCCACTCTGTCTCACAGTGTAGACAACACGCCCAACCGAGAACCAGTGTCAGAAGCGGCCAAGGTCGGTTGACAACCGAGCGACCAAAAGCGATCCTCTGGTTCGCGCCGCATAGGCGTCCCCGTTCGCGGAAAGGGCTGCGCCCGCTTCACCTCATCTTGAGTTACCCATACGACACCCAGCCTGCCAGGCGGACACAGGCCCGATAAGGGGATCGTATGTCCAGCACCAGCACCCGACCGATCAGCAACGGCCGCCTCAATCTTGAACAGCAACGCAAGCGCGCCAAAGAACTGCTCAAGGCAGTCAACGCTGGCGAGCCCTCCGCCTTGGCGCGTGTCACCCAGTGGATCACCCCGCGTAGCGACGCACTCAAGCTGGCCGACGCTCAGCTGGTTATTGCCCGCGAGTGCGGCTTTGCCAGCTGGCCGCGGCTCAAGCAGCACATCGACAGCATCAACCTGGCCAATCGACGACTGCTGAGCGAGGGCGATCAGGACCTAAAGACCCTGCATATCCGCTGCGGCAGCGATATTCAGCACAGTTTGCGCACGGCGGGTCTGACCGGTGACTTTCTCGAGTTTTCCGACCCTTACTGCATCGGCCCACTCAGCAATAGCGCCCCAGAAACGCTATTGCGCGAGCGCGCCACCTTTCTTGCAGAGGCTTTTGATCTGGCGCCTGCCGATGCGCTGGGCCGCCAGCAACAGGGCTACGGCACACTACTCAAACTCGACCAGTATCAACGCATCGTGCTGTGGTTCGAGCACGACAGCTACGACCAACTGATTCTTGCCTACCTGCTGCACCGCCTGCGCGAGCTGCAGCCCAGCGCAGAGCTGCAGTTGATTGCAGTTGACCAGGTGCCGGGCGTGGCGCGTTTCATCGGTATAGGTCAACTCGCCCCTGAAGTACTGAGCTGGCTCTGGCCGCAGCGCAAACAGGTGACGCCCGAGCAACTTCGCCTGGGCAGCGACGCCTGGCAAGCGCTGACAGCGGATGACCCGGCCGCCCTGCTGGCTCTGATCAAAACCGGCACACCCGCGCTGCCGATGCTGGGCACCGCGCTGCATCGGCATCTGCAGCAACTGCCGGACCTGGATTATGGGCTCGGCCTGACCGAGCGCCTGAGCCTGCAAATTCTTGAGCGCGAAGGCCCGCTGCCGACAGGCAAGGTGTTTGCCGCCCTGATGCGGCATGACGAACCGCTGCCCTATCTGGGCGACCTGATGTTCTGGTGGCTGCTGCAGCCCCTGCTCGCCGGCCCGACGCCCTTGCTGCACATCGACAGCAGCGAGGCCAACTGGCCTCAACGCGTCATTCAACTGAGCCCGCAAGGCCAGGCGGTAATGCAAGGAAAAGTCGACGGTTTCAATTGCCGGGCGACTGGCTACTGGGTTGGTGGCGTTGAGCTGCAGCCGGGCCAGCCACACTGGCGCTACGATCCAGCGCAACAGAGGCTGCATAGACACAACGGCTGAACACCCCGCGCGGCGGGCAAGATGGTATGCTAGCGGGCTGTCATGCCAGCTCCGAGCGCGCGCCGGAGCTGGTTAAACGCCCGTCAGCTCGCGGAACCACTGCCATGTCCCAACCCAACCCGTTCAAGCCCGTCGTCCTCTGTCTCTCCGGCCACGATCCAAGCGGTGGTGCCGGCCTGCAGGCCGACATCGAGGCGCTGATCGCCCAGGGCTGTCACGCGGCCCCCACGGTGACCGCACTGACCGTGCAGGACACCGTCGACGTCAGCGACTTCCGCGTGCTGGACCGCGAGTGGGTACTGGCCCAGGCCAACAAGGTGATCAGCGACATGCCCATTTCAGCGGTCAAGCTGGGCATGCTGGGCTCGGTCGAGATGGTCGACACCGTGCTGGAGTTGATGCAGCGTCTGCCCGAGGCGCCACTGGTCTGCGACCCGGTGCTGCGCGCCGGCGGCGGCGGCTCGCTGGGCAAGGACGACGTCGGCTTTGCCATTCGCGAACGCCTGTTCCCGGCTGCCGCCATCGCCACGCCCAATCTGCCGGAGGCACGCATTCTGGCCGAACTGCCAGAGGGCAGCGCCGATGAGTGTGCAGAAAAACTGCTGCCGCACATTCGCCACCTGCTGATCACCGGCGGCCACGGTGACGAGGCGGAGATTCACAACCGCCTGTATTGCGCCGACGGCAGCCGCCACGATTTCACCTGCCCACGCCTGCCCGGCAGCTATCACGGCTCCGGCTGCACCCTGGCCAGCACCCTGGCCGGGCGTCTGGCGCTCGGCGAAGAACTGGTCAGCGCAGTGCGCTCGGCACTGGATTACACCTGGCGCACCCTGCGTGACGCCGAGCAGCCTGGCCACGGTCAGTACGTGCCACGCCGCCTGCCGCTGGACTTCTGCTCATGAGCCAGCGCGGCCTGTACGCCATTACCGACAGCACGCTGCTGGCAGACGGCAAGCTGCTGCCCTACGTCGAAGCCGCCATCAGCGGCGGCGCCCGCTGGCTGCAGTACCGCGACAAATCCGGCGATGCCGTCAAACGGCTGGAAGAAGCCGGCCAATTGGCAACCCTGTGCCGCAAGCATGGCTGCGAGCTGATCATCAATGATGATCTGGCGCTGGCCGCCGAGCTCGGCGTTGGCCTGCACCTGGGCCAGGAAGACGGCTCCCTGCGCGAAGCCCGTCAGCAGCTTGGCCCCAACGCACTGATCGGCGCCACCTGCCACGCCAGCCTGCAACTGGCCGAGCAGGCGCTGGAAGACGGCGCCTGCCACATTGCCTTTGGCCGTTTTTTTACCTCGCAAACCAAACCTGGCGGCCCCAGTGCCGATGTGCCACTGCTACGCGCCGCTCGCGCTCGCTTCAGCGTGCCGATCGTTGCTATCGGTGGCATCACACTGGACAACGCCGCCCCCCTGCTGGACGCCGGCGCCGACTACCTGGCCGTGATCAACGGCCTGTTTGGCGCTCCCGATGCGACGGCCGTGCAACAACGCGCCAGCCAGTTCAGCCAACTCATTCACGCTTTTTGAGAGACTTGCCATGTCCCGTTCCGAATCCCTGTTTGCCAGCGCCCAGAAACACATCCCAGGCGGCGTCAACTCGCCGGTCCGCGCGTTCAAAAGCGTCGGCGGCACGCCGCTGTTCTTCAAGCACGCCGAGGGTGCCTACGTCATTGATGAAGACGACAAGCGCTACGTTGACTACGTCGGCTCCTGGGGCCCGATGATCCTTGGCCACAGCCACCCAGACGTACTGGACGCGGTGCGCAATCAGCTGCAGCACGGCCTGTCCTACGGCGCGCCGACCGCGCTGGAAACCGAAATGGCCGAACTGGTCTGCTCGCTGGTACCGTCGATGGACATGGTGCGTATGGTCAGCTCCGGTACTGAGGCCACCATGAGCGCCATTCGTCTGGCCCGTGGCTACACCGGCCGCGACAGCATCATCAAGTTCGAAGGCTGCTACCACGGCCATTCCGACAGCCTGCTGGTCAAGGCCGGTTCCGGCCTGCTGACCCAGGGCGTACCCAGCTCCGCGGGCGTGCCGGCCGACTTTGCCAAACACACCCTGACGCTGCCCTTCAACGACATCGAAGCGGTGCGCAGCACCCTGGCCGACGTTGGTCAGCAGGTCGCCTGCATCATCGTTGAGCCGGTTGCCGGCAACATGAACTGCGTACCGCCGGCCCCCGGCTTCCTGCAGGGCCTGCGTGAAGCCTGCGACGAACACGGCGTGGTGCTGATTTTTGACGAAGTAATGACCGGTTTCCGCGTAGCCCTTGGCGGCGCGCAGGCCCACTACGGCGTGACCCCGGACCTGACCACCTTCGGCAAGATCATCGGCGGCGGCATGCCGGTTGGCTGCTTTGGCGGCAAGCGCGCCGTGATGGAATGTATCGCTCCGCTCGGCCCGGTCTACCAGGCTGGCACCCTGTCGGGTAACCCGCTGGCCATGGCCGCCGGTCTGACTACCCTGCGCCTGATCAAGCGTCCCGGCTTCCATGACGAGCTGACCGACTACACCAGCCGCATGCTGGCAGGCCTGCAGGAACGCGCCGATGCCGCAGGCATCCCGTTCGTCACCACACAGGCCGGTGCCATGTTCGGCCTGTACTTCTCCGGCGCCGACGACATCGTCACCTTTGATGACGTGATGGCAAGTGACGCGGAACGCTTCAAGAAGTTCTTCCACCTGATGCTGGATGGCGGCGTCTACCTGGCACCGAGCGCCTTCGAGGCCGGTTTCACCTCTATCGCCCACGGCGACGCTGAACTGAAGCTGACCCTGGACGCAGCCGAAAAGGCCTTCGCCGCCCTATGATCGCATTGGGTCATGTGTTGCTGACGCTGCTACTGATTGCCGTTGGCGTCTGGCTCTGGCGTCAGCGCGCGCCACTCGACGTACCGGCACGGGGCGCCATCACCGCCGCCCTGCTCGGACTGGGGTTGGCCGCGGGTGCCAGTGTGCTGCTGAGCCTGGGTGCATTGCCCGGCGCCAGCGAGCTGGCACATACCCAGCGTATCCTCGGCCTCGCCGCGCAAAACCTCAGCCTGCCGCTACTCGGGCTGGCCGCGCTCTATCTCGGGCTCGGCCTGCGCTGGCAGCCGGCCAACTGGGGGCGCATCCTGCTCGGCCTGATGGCGGCCTTTGAGCTGACCCGGCGCATGGACCTGCTGCACAGCTACCAGTGGCTGATCAACTGCACGGCCCTGCTGATTATGCTGCTCGCCTGCCTGCGGGTGCTCGGCAACGACCGCCGCCCGCTGCCCATGGCGCTGGTCTGTGCCGCTGGCACCCTGGCACCGCTGCTGCAACCCGGCGCGGCGCCACTGGCCGACCTGTACGGCGCCAGCGGCGCGCTGCTGTCGCTGTACCCGGCACTGCTGGGCGCGGCTTTGGCGGTTGGCCTGCTGAGCGAACAGGCGCACAATAGACCCACCTCCGACGCTGCGGCGTCGGGCGATGATTCCTAACCGAGACCCTGATCTGCCCATGCACCGCCCGCTCACGCACCTTGCCCTGTTCGGCCTGCTGGCTCTGCCAGCGGCGCCACTGCTGGCCCAGTCTGACAACCCGCTGCTGATCAGCGCGGAGGACCGCTGCGCCTTTGAGCGGGTGGACGATGACAGCCTGCCGATGGCCATTGAGGTGTGTGAAGAGGCCGCCAACGGCGGCGATCTGCGCGCCCAGTTCGAGCTGGGGCAGCTGTACTACCGGGGCGAACGGGTGGAACGCAACTATGCAAGCGCCCTGACCTGGCTGGAAAAGGCGTCGATTCAGGGCCAGCCGCAAGCGCAATACCGCCTGGGCATGATGCACTTCCAGGGCGAGGGGGTAACCCGTAACCTGCCGCAGGCCTACATCATTCTGAAGATGTCAGCGGTCAACGGCAGCAACGACGCCATGGACGCGGCCGATCTGGTTGCCTTGCAGATGAACGAGCAGGAAATGCAGGTGGCCAACCACGTGCTTGGCACCCTCTTCCGCGACTACCTTGCACAGATTCGCGAAGAGCAGCTCAGCGGCGCCATGCCATCGCAAGAAGAAGAGAGCGACGAGCAAGACTCGGCGCCCTGACAAGGCTCAGCTGTCGTTACGCGGCGGCATCGGGAAGTGCATGACATTGCCGGAGCCCTTGGCCTCGCTGATCTTGGCCGTGCCAACACGCTCGACTTCGTCAATGCGAATAATCGAGTGCACCGGGATAAAGCTGCGCTTGACGCCTTCGAACTGACTCTTGAGCTTCTCTTCCGCCGGATCGACCAGCATCTGCGAGCGTTCGCCAAACACCAGCTCTTCTATTTCCATGAAGCCCCACAGTTCGCTCTGAAAAATCTGCTGGGCGTAAAGCTCGAAAACCTGTCCCTGGTTCTGGAAAATGACGCGGAAGACCGGTTGCTGTTCTTTACTCATGGCGGCTTGATGAACACTTTGACATACATGAAGGAACGCCAGAGCAGGACCGCTCGGCGGGCGCGCATCATAGCACAGGGGCCGCCATAACAAAGGCAGGCGCTTGTGTGTATAATCGCCCCCTTTTCCAGCATCCCCAGCACACTCCCATGGCCAAGAAACTCTTTATCCAGACCCACGGCTGCCAAATGAACGAGTATGACAGCTCGCGCATGGCAGACCTGCTCGGCGACCACCAGGCAATGGAGCTGACCGACAACCCCGATGAGGCGGATGTCATTCTGCTCAACACCTGCTCGATCCGCGAGAAAGCGCAGGAAAAGGTCTTTTCCGAGTTGGGACGCTGGCGCCCGCTGAAAGAGAAGAATCCCGAGCTGATCATCGGCGTTGGCGGCTGCGTCGCCAGTCAGGAGGGCACCGCCATCCGCGACCGCGCCTCCTACGTCGACGTGGTCTTCGGCCCGCAGACCCTGCACCGCCTGCCCGAGATGATTGACGCTGCGCGCACCACCCATCAGCCGCAGGTGGACGTCAGCTTCCCCGAGATCGAAAAGTTCGATGCCCTGCCCGAGCCGCGCGTGGATGGCCCGACCGCCTTTGTCTCGATCATGGAAGGCTGCAGCAAGTACTGCAGTTTCTGCGTGGTGCCCTACACCCGTGGCGAAGAAGTCAGCCGCCCACTGGCCGATGTGCTGAGCGAAATCGTTCACCTGGCTGAAAACGGCGTCAAGGAAGTTACCCTGCTGGGCCAGAACGTCAACGGCTACCGCTTTGACGGCACCGACTTTGCCGACCTGCTGCACGCGGTTGCCGCCATCGACGGTATCGAACGCATTCGCTACACCACCAGCCACCCGCTGGAATTCTCGGACGCCATCATCCAGGCCCACGCCGAGATCCCGAAGCTGGTGAAATACCTGCATCTGCCGGTGCAGTCGGGCTCCGACCGCGTCCTGGCGGCGATGAAGCGCAACCATACTGCGCTGGAATACAAGTCGCGCATCCGCAAGCTCAAAGCTGCGGTGCCGGACATTATCCTCAGCTCCGACTTCATCATCGGCTTTCCGGGTGAAACCGAGCGCGACTTCGAGCAGACCATGAAACTGGTTGAGGATGTGGGCTTCGACTTTTCCTACTCGTTTGTCTACAGCGCTCGCCCCGGCACCCCGGCGGCCGACCTGAACGACGACACGCCGATGGACGTGAAAAAGCAGCGCCTGCAAATCCTCCAGGCCCGCCTGAACCAGCAGGGCTTCGAGAACAGCCGCCGCATGGTCGGCACCACCCAGCGTATCCTGGTCAGCGACTTCTCCAAGAAGGACCCGGGCATGCTGCAGGGCCGTACCGAGCACAACCGCGTGGTCAACTTCCGCTGCGACAACCCGGGCCTGATCGGCCAGTTCGTCGATGTCGAGATCCTCGAAGCGCTGCCGCATTCGCTCAGAGGCCAGCTGGCGGGGTAAACCCCGACTGGAAGCTGGAAGCTGGAAGCTGGAAGCTGGAAGCTGGAAGCTGGAAGCTTAATCAGGGTTGAGGCGGCTCAAACTCCGTCAAGCGGTATATGCGGAATACGAAGCAAAAGCCGATGCCCGCAGCGGCGCGGACTGCTTCCAGCTTCAAGCCTCCAGCTTCCGGCCCAAGTTTGTTTAGCTTTTCCTCCCGCCCAACGGGCGTTATGCTGTACGCCCTTTAGCCACACGGCGCCATCTGGACCATTTTGAACGCATCCGCACACATCCATCGTTTCAGCATCGAACCTATCGATCCTCGTCGTTTCGCCAGCCTTTGCGGCCAGTTCGATGAAAATCTCCGCCTGATCGAGCAACGCCTCGGCATCGAGGTGCGCAACCGCGGCAACCACTTCGAGCTGATTGGCGACGACTCCCTGACCCGCGCCGCCGAGGCGGTGTTACGCCAGCTCTACCGCGAAACCCGCGACAATGACGCCCTGAGCCCGGATACCGTGCACCTGTATCTGCAGGAGTCTGGGCTGGAGAGCCTGAGTGAGACCCTGGACAGCGGTGGCAACAACCAGAAGCCGGTGATCCTACGTACCCGCAAGATGACCATTCAGCCGCGCGGGCCCAATCAGCAAAATTATGTGCGCTCCATTCAGGAGCACGACATCAACTTCGGTATCGGCCCGGCGGGCACCGGCAAGACCTACCTGGCCGTCGCCTGCGCGGTAGACGCCCTGGAGCGCGAGCAGGTTCGCCGCATCCTGCTGGTGCGCCCGGCGGTTGAAGCCGGCGAGAAGCTGGGCTTTCTGCCCGGCGACCTGGCTCAGAAGATCGACCCCTACCTGCGCCCGCTGTACGACGCGCTGTACGAGATGCTCGGCTTTGAGCAGGTTGCCAAGCTGATCGAGAAGCAGGTGATCGAGATTGCCCCGCTGGCGTACATGCGTGGCCGTACCCTGAACAACAGCTTCATCATTCTCGACGAATCGCAGAACACCACGCTGGAACAGATGAAGATGTTCCTCACGCGCATTGGTTTTGGCTCGACCGCGGTCATCACCGGCGACATCACCCAGGTCGACCTGCCGCGCGGCACGCGCTCGGGCCTGGCGCATGTCACCGAGGTCCTCAAGGACGTCAAAGGCATCGGCTTTACCCACTTCCAGTCCAAGGACGTGGTGCGCCACCCGCTGGTGCAGCGCATTGTCGAAGCCTATGACCGCTTTGATGCACTGCAGGAAAGCGCCCGCCGGGAACGCCGCGATGAGCATTGAGCTGGATATCCAGCGCGCCTCCAGCGCCTCAGATCAGCCCGACGACGACAGCTTCATACGCTGGGTCGGGCTGGCATTGGGGACCGGTACCGACCGAGAGCTGACCATCCGTCTGGTGGACGCCGATGAGGGCCGCCAGCTGAATCACACCTACCGCGGCAAAGACTACGCGACCAACGTGTTGTCCTTTCCCGCTGACCTGCCTGCCGAACTGGATTTGCCGCTACTGGGCGATCTGGTTATCTGCGTCCCTGTGGTGGCCAAAGAGGCCGCCGAACAGAACAAACCCCTGCTCGCCCACTGGGCGCACATGGTTATCCACGGCTGTCTGCACTTGCTCGGCTATGATCACATCGACGACGATGACGCCGAAGAAATGGAAAGCCTGGAACGGGAATTGCTGGCAGAACTCGGCATAGCCGACCCCTATCTTGACGATAATGAGTAAGGATCAATGAGCGAAGATCGATCGACCAACGGGCATAAGTCGTGGCTGGATAAGCTAGTCCAGGCTTTTGTCCATGAACCCAAGAACCGCCAGGAACTGCTCGAACTGCTGCGCGAGGCGCACAGCAACGAGGTTCTGGATATTGAGGCCCTGTCGATCATCGAGGGCGCACTGCAGGTCTCGGACATGCAGGTCCGCGACATTATGGTGCCGCGCTCGCAGATGACCACCATCAAGGCGACCCAAAGCCCGCGTGAATTCCTGCCGGCAGTCATCGAGGCAGCGCACTCGCGCTTCCCGGTCATCGGCGAGAGCATTGATGACGTGCTCGGCGTGCTGCTGGCCAAAGATTTGCTGCCGCTGCTGCTGGAAGAAAACACCGAACGCTTCAACATCAAGGACATCCTGCGCCCGGCCACCTTTGTGCCTGAGTCCAAGCGTCTGAATGTGCTGCTGAAAGAGTTTCGCGCCACCCGCAACCACATGGCCGTGGTCATCGACGAATACGGCGGCGTTGCCGGCCTGGTAACCATCGAGGACGTGCTGGAGCAGATTGTCGGTGACATCGAAGACGAGCACGATGTCGACGAGGACAGCCAGATCAAGCCGCTGCCGAGCGGCGATTATCTGGTCAAGGGCCTGACCCCCATCGACGAATTCAACGAGCACTTTGAAACCAGCTTCCCCGACGAAGAGTTCGATACGGTCGGCGGCCTGGTGATGAATGCCTTCGGCCATCTGCCCAAGCGCAACGAGGTGGTGGAGCTGGACGGCTTCCGGGTGCGCGTGCTGAACGCCGACAGCCGCCGGGTTCACCTGCTGCGCGTTACCCTGGTCAACCGCTGAGTCCATCGCGATAAGGAACACCCCATGCACGCCCTGCTGAGCCGCCTGCGCGGCCCCGGCCTCGTCGGCCACCTGATTGCCCTGGTCGCCGGGGCGCTCAGCACGCTGTCCTTCGCCCCTTACAACCTCTGGCCACTGGGCATGCTCTCGGTGGCGCTGCTGTATCAGGGGCTCAAGGAGGTCACGCCACGGCAGGCGGCGCTGCGCGGCGGCGCCTGGGGGCTGGGGCTGTTCGCCTCTGGCGTGTCCTGGATCTATATCAGCATCCATCTGCATGGCAACGCGTCACCGCCGCTGGCGGCCTTCCTGACCGGCGGTCTGGAACTGGGCCTGGCCTGTTTCTTTGCCCTGATGGCCTGGCTGTGGGTGCGCTTTTTGCGCCCCGCCGGCGCCTGGCTCGGCAGCCTGAGCTTTGCCCTGCTGTGGTTTGCCCAGGAGATGTTTCGCAGCTGGTTCCTGACCGGCTTCCCCTGGCTGTATCACGGCTACGCCCACAGCCACACCTGGCTGGCCGGCTGGGCGCCGGTGGGCGGCGTCTGGTTGCTGGGCGTGCTATCGGTTTTCATGGCCTGCCTGCTGAGCGAATGGCGCCTGGCGCGCAAGCCGCTGCAACTGGTCGGCGCGGCGCTGCTGTTCGGCTTTATCTGGGGCGGGGGGCTGCTGCTGTCCTACATCGACTGGACCCAGCCAACGGGCAAGCGCCTGAGCGTCAACCTGGTGCAGGCCAATATCGCCCAGTCCAATAAATGGGACCCGGCCTACATTACCCGCACCCTGGAGCTGTATCGCGACCTGACCTACGCCCAGCCACCCACCGACCTGGTGGTCTGGCCGGAAACAGCGGTGCCCATTCTGCAGAGCCAGGGCCAATATTTCGTCGACGGAATCGCCGCCAACCTGGCCGAAGAGGGCCGCACCCTGATCACCGGCATCCCGGTCGACACCCAGGACGCCGATGGCCTGCGCATCTACAACGGCATCATGGTCGGCGGCAGCGAGCCACGCAGCCAGTACCTGAAGCAAAAACTGGTGCCCTTTGGCGAGTACGTACCACTCGAAGACCTGCTGCGCGGGCTGATCGACTTTTTCGACCTGCCCATGTCCAGCTTCAGCCGCGGCCCGGCCGACCAGCCGCCACTTCAGGCTGCCGGCTACGCCCTCGCCCCCCTGATCTGCTATGAGGCCGTCTACCCCGACTTTGCAACCAGACTGGCAGCGCAGAGCGAGCTGCTGATCACCATCAGCAACGACAGCTGGTTTGGTTCTTCGATTGGCCCGCTGCAGCACCTGCAGATGGCACAGATGCGCGCCATTGAGGCCCAGCGCTGGATGATCCGCGCCACCAACAACGGCGTTACCGCACTGATTGATCCACGCGGCAGCATCCGCGAGCGCATACCGCAGTTCCAGCAGGAGGTGCTCATTGGCGAGGTGCAACCCATGACCGGCCTGACGCCCTACCTGCGCTGGCGCAGCTGGCCGCTGGTAGTGCTGGCTGCCTTGGTGCTAGTGCCGTGTACCCTGCGGCGGCGCCAGCCCCGGTAAAGGCGTACGCTCGGCCAGCGCACAGAGTATTTGTTGCAGTAGCAACAGGTCAGCCTCACTAAGGCCCTTGAGCTCCAGCTCCGAGGGCAACTCTGCGTTACCGCCCATCCACTGTCGCGTGTGCGCCATATCCAGAGCCTGATCCAACCGTCGCAGCAAGCGGCTATAGCCACTGTCGGCAGAACGACTGGCCAGCGTCTCTGAAATTCCTGCGCACATGCTGTCACCTCCCGAGCGGATTTGCCCGTACCAGCAGGGTGCGGGCTTTCCTAGAGAATAGACGCGGTTGCGCCCTTGCCAGAGGCCCGACGACGAATGGCACAGCGACTACCTGAGCCGCCCCTGGTGGTGTATCCTGCCCCATTCCTTTTTCCTCCGTACGAGTCACCAGACCCACGCCATGCAAGAACAGTATTCACCAAGTGAGATAGAAGCCGCAGCCCAGGCCGACTGGGACAACGCCAACGCATTCAAGGTTACCGAAACCCCCGATCAGGACACCTACTACTGCCTGTCGATGTTTCCGTACCCCAGCGGCAAGCTACACATGGGGCATGTGCGCAACTACACCATCGGTGACGTGATCGCCCGCTACCAGCGCATGCAGGGCAAGAATGTGCTGCAGCCCATGGGCTGGGACGCGTTCGGCATGCCGGCAGAAAACGCCGCGATGAACAACAAGGTAGCCCCGGCCGCCTGGACCTACTCCAACATCGACTACATGCGCACCCAGCTGAAAAGCCTGGGTCTGGCAATCGACTGGACGCGTGAGATCGCCACGTGCAAACCCGACTATTACCGTTGGGAGCAGTGGCTGTTCACCCGCCTGTTCGAGAAAGGCATCATCTACCGCAAGAACGGTACCGTGAACTGGGACCCGGTCGACCAGACCGTACTGGCCAACGAGCAGGTGATCGACGGCAAGGGCTGGCGCAGCGGCGCAGTCATCGAGAAGCGCGAAATCCCGATGTACTACTTCGCGATCACCAACTACGCCGACGAGCTGCTCAGCTCGCTGGATGAACTGACCGGCTGGCCGGAACAGGTCAAGACCATGCAGCGCAACTGGATCGGCAAGTCCACCGGGATGGAAGTCCAGTTCCCGTACGACAGCGCCAGCATCGGTCATGACGGCACCCTGAAGGTCTTCACCACCCGTCCCGACACGCTGATGGGCGCAACCTACGTTGCCGTCGCCGCCGAGCACCCGCTGGCCAGCCAGGCCGCCGAAGGCAACGCCGAGCTGCAGGCCTTTATCGATGAGTGCAAGCGCGGCGGCGTGGCCGAGGCGGATATTGCCACCCAGGAAAAGAAAGGCCTGCCGACCCCGCTGTACGTGTTGCATCCGCTGACCGGCGAGAAGCTGCCCGTGTGGGTCGCCAACTACGTACTGATGGGCTACGGCGAAGGCGCAGTGATGGCCGTGCCGGCGCACGATGAGCGCGACTTTGCCTTTGCCAGCAAGTACAGTCTGCCGATCAAGCCGGTTATCCGCACCTCCGCCGGTGACCAAACACCCGAGCCGTGGCAAGACGCCTACGGCGAGAAAGGCGAGCTGATCAACTCCGAAGAATTCGACGGCCTGGATTACGACAGCGCCTTCACCGCTATCGGCGAAGTGCTGAAGCAAAAAGGCCTGGGCGAGCCGCGCACCCAATTCCGCCTGCGCGACTGGGGCATCAGCCGTCAGCGTTACTGGGGCTGCCCGATCCCGATTATCCATTGCGACAGCTGCGGCGACGTACCGGTGCCGGATGATCAACTGCCCGTCGTACTGCCCGAAGACGTGATCCCCGATGGCGCCGGCAGCCCGCTGGCGAAGATGCCTGAGTTCTACGAGTGCACCTGCCCGAAATGCGGCGCCGCTGCCAAGCGCGAAACCGACACCATGGATACCTTCGTCGAGAGCTCCTGGTACTACGCGCGCTACGCCAGCCCGCAGTACGATCAGGGTATGGTCGATCCGGCTGCGGCCAACCACTGGCTGCCGGTTGATCAGTACATCGGCGGTATCGAACACGCGATTCTGCACCTGCTCTACGCCCGCTTCTTCCACAAGCTGATGCGCGACGAGGGCTTGGTCAACAGCAACGAGCCGTTCAAAAACCTGTTGACCCAAGGCATGGTTCTGGCCGACACCTACTTCCGCCTTGAAGCCAATGGCTCCAAGACCTGGTACAACCCGGCCGACGTTGATATCGAGCGCGACGGCAAGGGCAAAATCATCGCCGCTACCCTGCGCAGCGACGGCCAGCCGGTCGAGATCGGCGGCACCGAGAAGATGTCCAAGTCGAAGAACAACGGCGTTGACCCGCAGGCCATGATCGACCAG